>Ga0213859_10000094_pt1 | contig 38783 bp, 56 predicted proteins | sample PICome_2_FD_160133 | JGI IMG/M metagenome (GOLD analysis project Ga0213859, IMG submission 160133) | Coastal seawater microbial communities near Pivers Island, North Carolina, United States - PICO304 | ecosystem: Environmental > Aquatic > Marine > Coastal | place: USA: North Carolina...
AATCTCAGGGATCCTATCTACAACCTTCTGCATCTTAGGTTCTAATATATCCGCAAACCTTTGAGGCATCAGACTTACTCTTACCCTGGGTTTTTTGTTGAAATGATTTACATCAAGTTTCAACAAACTAGGATACTTTGTAGCCATAGTGCTATTAAGCTGCGGATGATCATCATATCTTTTAAGATAATCTATAAGTGGTTCTGGTAAATGTTTCTGCATTAATACTAAATCAGTATTACAAGCTATATCTACCATGGTATACTTAGGATCCTGCTGATCAGGAACTTTAGTATAACCTTCTTCCCATTTAACAACAGACTCAAATATGTCATCTACATTAGTATTAACAAATACTCTATGACCATTGTACCGTGACATATAACAATAGGTATCTACACAGCCACCAAAACATCCATAGATTAGATTTGGTGCTATACAGTTTGCACTATTGTTATTGTCTTTAGTAACTAAGGTCTTAGTCTGTTGAACCTTAATTGCCTTGCTCATGATTTACTCTAGAAAGGTTCTTCTTCAGCTTGAGCTGTTCTCTGATCTGAGTCCCAGTCAAACTTCTCTTCTTTATACTTTTCTCCCTTATAATAGTTGTCCTCATTTTTCTTTTTCTCATATTCCTCCCAGTTATAAATGTTCCATTTTCTCATCAGTACAGCATCAGCCATACTTAAATCTGGAGGAAGTTCTCCATTATTTGCATTACATATATCAATACATAGTTCTTTCATTCTTCCCATGTCTCAAAGAATTCATTTAATATTTTTCTTATTGTGCTATTAGCATCTCTTGTTCCACAAACTCTTGAGTACTTTTCCATATTTCTGCAAAGATCTTCTGGTAAATTAAGAACATAATTATTTGCATTTTTACCAAAAATCATATGTAAATTTGTCTTTCTACATATTTTATCTCTACTTTTAATAAGCACACCACCAAGTTCATAGTCAAACTTAGAACGTAGTTCTGATGTATTCATAGCATAGCTTCTGTCTCCACGAAGCCTTACAGCATTAAGCTTATTATAATTTACAGTATCTCTACTAATTTCTAAATAGTCTGCAATAGCCTGTTCAGTCATTCCACAGTTATAATAAAGAGCTCCAATTATATAAGATCTTCTATCTACATTCTCTCTGTGTCTTGATTTAGGAATAAGTTTAAATGCTTCTTTTAGTTTTTCTTTATCTAACTCCATATCATATAAATATTGGCCATAGTAACCCTTTGAATTCTGCTTCAAATGGTCCTATGAATAGTGTGTACAAAAAGCCATGATCTTTTGCTATTAAATACCAAAAGTATACAGCTATAAACTGTGACACTACAAAGTAGATCATAAGCAAAGACATGACTAAAGTTAAGCCTGTGTCTTTCATAAATTTAAATTGAATTTGTCAGATCTGCATCATCTGCAGTAAAATCTTTTTCTTTTTTCTTTTTAAAAACTGCTCCTGATTTTTTTGCTTCAAAGTCTATTCTAGTTTCATCAGGAATAATAAGAAATCTTTCTAGTGAATAATATTTATAAGGTGCTGAAGCAGCGGTAAGCTCTACTTCTTGTAGAGCTATACCTAATCTATCTTCTGAACCAAGTTCAACAATCTTGGTTATTGTGTAAACTACACCTTCTTCTAACCATTCGTATTCTGAAATACCTTCTGGTTTATTAGAGCTATCCACGCAAATTGCTTTCATATGAATTTATTTCTGTTTTTAAATTCAGTAAATCTAATTTACCTTTTAATTCTAACATCTCCATAAATTCTCCTGAAACAATATTGCATTTTCCATTATGATGTACTTGTAATGCACATTGTTCTGCTTGACACATGCTGTGTCCACAATGTATTACTAAACAAGCAATCACATAATCAAAAGGTAACTTATCATCATTGTATAAAGTTACACTATGTGTTTTTGTTAATGCCTCCATATTAATAATATACTAATTTATTGTAGAAACTAAGAAGTTTTTCCACTCTATTTTAGACTGGTCAAAGAACTCAAGTGCATCCTTAACCCACTTCTCATCTACAGTATTTTTGTAACATAATATATGTACTATAGCTTGATCATCTGGATTTAACCTAAGTAATCTACCAATTCTTTGAGCTGCTTTACGCTCATTACCATATGCATGCATAATAATTCCTTGTCTTAAATCTGGAATATTTACACCTTCATTTAACTGAAGTACACACGATAATGCATTTATCTTACCTTCTTTAAATTGTTTTAAATTTTCTTCTGAATCAACATTGTTGCTATGATAACTATCTTTGCACAATCTATCAGCTTGCTCTTGTGTATTAGCAAAAAGTATGCACTTATTATTTCGTGACACAATGTCATTAAATAGCAACTTAGCATAAGCTTCTTTAGTAGGATACTCCATCATTGCTTTCATTCTCATTACACGTAACATATGCACATTACCAGCTGCTGTGTCTATTCTTGTACCCCAGTAAGCATAGTTTTTTGCTTCACTGGTCATAAAAGAATTAGTTTTAGTTTTAACCTGATAATTATTCTCTGTATTTAGATCTAGTTCATGAACTATAATCTTATAATCATTTAGAATACCATTCTCAATGGCATCATCAGCTCTAAACGTAAATACTACAGGACAAAACTCACTTACCATCTTACCTTTCTCTGTCCAGTGACGTTTAGGTGGTGTACCAGTCAAACCTAGTATTTTACCTTTATAAAGTTGTAAAAAACCTCTATGTGAATCCAACAAACTGTGACACTCATCTAAATATACCGCGTCATACTCATTAGGATTATGCTTATTTAAACTTAAATAAGTTGAAAATGTAATTCTATCTAGTAAATGTTCTAGATTAAACTTTTTAGCATCATCTGTCCATGAGGTAAATATAGATTTCTTTGGTGCTACTACTAATACTTTCATAAGACTAGTAGTATTCTTCTGCATATGTTTTAAGCCAATGAGTGTTTTACCAACACCAGTACCTAAAACAAGAGTGCATCTTTGCTTATTTTCAGTTTTACTTAGAGCTTCTTCTTGTATTTCATCTCTTTTCATTTCAAATATTTTAATGTTCTTGCTTTCTTTGGGTTGTCATGAATCCAATTGTGACAATTCCTACATACAGGAAGCCATGTACTTTGTACAAGATAGTATGTATCTCTATTACTACCTGCATAAGTATGATGTACATCTGTAGCTCCTTGACTACATCCATCAACCTTAACTTTACACAAAGAGTTATCTGTTAAATATCTCTCTCTTAGCTTACTATACTCAAGATCTTTCTGCTTTCTTTTGGCAGAAACACGAGGGATAGGCACGTTTGGTTTTTGTGGCTTATTTAAAGAACTATTACTAGAATGGCAACTCCAGCAATATTTACAATACCTATTACCCTCATGATTCTTCCATATAACAGTCATCTTCTGACAACCATCACATTCTTTTAATTTTACTTTCATTTTTCAGTCTTGGTAGTTTATTAGGATCTTCTTTTAAACTTAAGAAGTTTGGTCCTAGTATACCTTGCTCTATAAAAATAGCAATTATTTCATCTTTTCCAATTTTTAAATCTTTAAAATTTAAAGTATTTATAACTTTATCACTAGTTTCTGTAGATTCTAGCATAAAATCTGTAAGTGGACTGTTTGGAAATAAACTTTCAAAAATAAAATTAGTGTAAGCAATTGTCTTTTGTTGCTTTAATCTATTAAGAATCCTTTGCGCTTTAAGATAAACTCTATGTATGCGTTGTTTTTTCTTATTACACATTGCATCTAGTTCTTTCTTAGGTATTGCTTTTAAACCTTTTAATTTTCTATTGTACAAATAGTTTTGATACTCAGTATACTTATCTACTTCATAGACAATATATGTTTTCTCATTTTCAGATATCTTGCTTAACGCAGATAACTGGTAATCTTTTAAATTATCCTCTAACTTTCCCATATCATAATTTTAAATAATAAAAAAGAGGGCTTTTACACCCTCTTTTCACTTTTTGATTTATTTACACATCAACAAGTAATGTAATTATTACCCGTTAATATTTTCAAAGTCTGCATTCGGCTTCAAAGCTGATTTAGACTTTTGTGCATCATAAGCTGCACGTAATTCTTCTACATTATCATGCTTGATTAATGCATCTGCAGTTGTTGCATCAAAAGACAACAATGTTCTTCTGTAGATAGGAAGTCCACCAAGTGTACAAACTACTCCAGTTTCACCTGCAATTTTAAGATCTCTTTCAGGAGTCTTTGTATTGAAAGGCTCAAGAGATTCTTCAACAACAATTTTACCATCAATTTGCTGACCTGCATAAAAACCTGCATCATTTAATTCAGCAATTGTACCTGGTACCAAAGCAGAAATAGATTTTCTACGTAAGAAACCGTTGTCATCAATCATTGTTCTTTGTTGCTGTACTCTTACAAAACCATATTCTGGATTGTTTTCAGATTGGTTAACTACAGCTCCTGTTTTTTCGTCCGCTAGGACAGTTACTTTAGAATTCATAATGAATCTTTTAAAAAATTAATAAATAATATGTGAGTATATCTATAGACAACTATTGCAACTCTCCAATTGCAATAAGTATTATTAATACAAAATGTATTATATATATAAGTGCTTGATTAATTTATTATATCATCAAATGGGTTATCATCTGGAGATATAATGTCTTCATCATCCGTGGATGTTACACCATCAAAATCATAATCTTTAGATCTGTTATTTTTATCTATTACAGATCCTTTAAAAGGATTAACTACGTGGTCACCATAATCACCAGCCATTAAGAACTGGATATCTTCATGTGTAAGGTTTAAATACTCTTCTATAGAGAGATTTACACACTTTCCATTAGGTAACTGATATAGCATAATGATAAATATGCATATAAATATAATATTTAAACAATTTTATCAAAATAAACTTAGAAAATTTATTTCACTATATAGCTAAACAAAAAAGGGCATATTTCAGCCCTTTTTTATCCTAATTATGATTGGAAAAGTATATTCACGGAATATACTATTTTAAATATCTGTGCATCTGTTCATATCAGGATAACTAACATTTGCAGTGGCATCAACACTGTCTGGACCTTTAAAGCTAACTTTATAAGGTGCATATCTGTGCCAACCATTAAACTCTGTTACCATACAATTAACTTCATTTTTATCATTTAAAGCATTGTACTTTTTAATATCTTCTACTTTCATTGTAGCACTATTATATGCTAGATTATCAACATCAATATTTACAAGTGTACCTGGTTTCAATTTTTTAGCTAATCCTAAACCTGCTGCTATCCTAAACAATTGTTCAATAGCCTTATCATTCTCAATGATCATTGGTGTAATTAGCTCTAACAAATCTTCATTATCAATATTAGATTCTAAAAACTTACCAATATCAGTTTCATCAAACTCTAGTATTATCTTTTTTTTCTGCATCTTCTTCAGTTAAACGTATAATACTTGTTCCATCATCCGCTCTTTTATGAGCTAGATCTACATTAGAAGTAAATAATTCTTTACCATTATTTATATAAACGTAGTAGTAGTTAATTTCTTCTTTCATTATTTTTCTTGTGTTAATAATTCTTTGGTTAACATTTCATTGTATTGAAACTCTCCAGTAGCTATATAGTTCCATATCTCTTCTTCATAAGCGTGTTCAAATACAAAAACTTCTTTCTTTTCATTAAGAACGTATAAATTATACATTTCACGACCATCATTGGTCTCATTCATAGGTTCAACTATACCTGTACCCAAAAGCCAGGCAAATATAACTTTTAAAAACATCTCTTTAAATTATCTGTGAATAAAAATAACAAGGTGCGCTAGATGTCTTAGTAGGATTTATGTGCTCAATTATCACCACCATACCTTGTTTGTCTGCTTAACATCACTGACTTTACAGTGCCCAGCTCGGAAGCTGGCTTTTATATAAAAATTACCTTACAATAAGATACTAAAGCTATTAATGTCATTATAAGAATGACAACATGCGGTCTCTTCATATTATAAGTGAAATTATTGTGGCAAATAATAATATGCCAACGGCAATAATACTACCAGTTATGATAATATGTTGCCTGTTTAAACTATTTAACTGTTTCTCAAGTCTTATTTTCTTTTGCTTCAATATATCTAGTTTTTCCATAGCTTTTTCTTGATCCTCCCAGCTTATTGGAAAAATAGAATAATCAAGAGTGTCTTGAATATGCCAGATATGATGATCCAATTCTTTATTTAACTTGTTTAACTGTTTTATTTTCTTGTAAGTTCCCATAGTAATAATATTAAAATGGTAAATCCTCTTGTTCAGGTTGAACTATATCCACTATATGTGCACGGTCATAACCGTGATTAACATTAGGAGTTAGTAAATGAGGATAAGTCTCTGTAGTTACATCTATACAAGATTCTAATACTTCTTTTGCAAGTGTCCATCTCATAGGATGCTTATCATATTCATTCTCAGAATGAGAAACAATTGCATTATCTTTTGCTTCTTTTAACAAGCTATTAAGTGCACTTCCAACCTTATCAATAAACTTACAATGCTGAATATTAGTAAAGTCATTACCAATATGGATACCATTTTTGTTTACTTTTTTAGACAAATTAAAAGAATATGGAGTAATATCTCCATACCAAGTTTCATTGTTATACTTTAATTCAAAGTTGATAAATCTATTACCAAGCCAATTCTCTCTCCACTTAACAGTTTTATGTCCAGGTGTCACTTTACGTGTACAATAGGTAATTTCTGTAGTTTTATCTTTTAAATCAATATCATAATAAGTACTCTTATTATAATAATGTGTACTAATTTCTAGCTTTCTATTGCTATCTTGCCGAATACTAAGTTCAGCTCCTTTATTTCTTTTTCTATATGCCATTACTTTTCCAATTTAAAACAAGAGGCTGCTATTTAGCAACCTCTTTATCATTATTTACATTGTTTTCTCCATACGCATCACACCAGCCACCAGAGTGACATTTAGAATGCTTAACACCTCCGCAACTTGATAATGTCATAGCTAGAACTAGTCCAACTACAAAAATTACTGGTGTTGCAATTTTAAGTGCATCTTTAATTGTGAATTTAACTTTTGATGTATTCATACTTTTTATTTTTTTCTAATTTCAGTAAACTTCCAATTTTTCTCTTTAATATATCTCTTAATTTCTGATTTGTAAGCATATCTTACTGTTTTGCCTTCAGGCATATAAAACTTATAAAGTTTATTACCATCATACTTGGCATGCATATCTACTACATATCCACAGCTACATAACCAAACCCATATAATTGCTGATTTGATCATTATCCTTCAATTTTGTAGTAAATCTCGTGTGGTATTGCTCTTAGATAAACTCTAGTAACTGGACATAGCCAGCCTTTCATTCCTTTAATAGTAGGAAACTTACTATCTCCAACTACATACCAACCACCATTAGCTTCTTCATACTGTAAATCAAGTCTATCTGATTCAGGAAACTTATTTAAGCTAAATATAGCTGTACATCTATCTTTACCTTTTGGTAGATATGCACTAATAATTTCTGACATACCAAGTACAAAAGGTTCTGCTATAATGCCAAATGTATCATCATCAAACATCCAAGTATCTCCTGATTTATAGAGATTCAAAGACATCATTGCATTACCACGTTTTTCACCTGCAAAGGCTTTTCCTATTAATTCTGTTATTCCCATTTTTTAAGTTTTTGTATAAATAAATAAAAAGGGGCAGTTTTATTCACAGTCTGCCCCATTCTTTCTACGGCTTACTTCCATACAGACATTAGCTAATGCACTAACTGAACGTCCAAGGTTTCACTTATATCCGTGTCTGGTTTCACCAGCATAGGTCCCATGAGATTTTATAGAGTAAATTTGGACCGTACAACCTCTATTAACCTGCTGAGTCAGGTCAATGTCTTAAAGACCATTAAGTCTTCTTTTAAATTCTAAAAATCCTTCTTTTAATTGTTCTTCTTTAAAGTTCTTTTCAATATTACTTACTTCTTTAATTGTATCATTTTCATAATCTTTACGATCTAACACGTTCTGATAATAATCTACAACTTTACCTGGAGTAATATCTGGTAGAACAAGACCATCTGTAAGATTAGTAAATCTATCTACAGTAAGTTGTCTAGCTTCATCTTTAAATGAAGGTACCCAACCATTATTAGCTAATGCTAATCTTGCACCCATCATAAATGCATTTACTGCATCTTCTTTAATTTCATTGTGAACAAGTTCACACCACTCCTCTGCAGTTTCTCTAAGCTCTTCATTAGAGCAAATGTTAATTACTGGTTTCATTATATAAAGTTTAATACAGTTGCATAAATACAACCTAGTAACCAAACGGCTACTAGGCATTTTAACATTCTTGCTGATACAGATGTATCATCCCAAAATACTTTGAGAAAATCTGCATCTCCTGTGTCTATGTCATCATCTATCATATGCACTGCTTTTCAATTGATAATAACTTTTCAATTCTATCTTCCATTCTTACTGCTCTAAATGGTGATGCTTTTAAATTATAAACACCTGCAACATAAACTTTAGGTATATATCCATCAAGATATTCTTTATCATAATCAATACTAAGCTGGTTCCATGCAGCAATTTCTTCTCTAATTGCAGTAATCATAGGAAGACAACAGAATACAACATCAACTTCTTTATTTTCCCAAAGTTTCATCCAGTACTTCATCTCTCCAATGACTGCATCAGACAAGGTAAAAGTAAGTTTAACATCTCCATCTTCATCAACATCTTCATTAAATGTCACTTTAAGTCTGACAGACTCTTCTGCATCTACTGCAGGAATCTCACTACCATCAGTAAAGGTAAATGAGTGTGGTGAAGAAAAGTTTGCTACTCTCTTACCATTAGACAATGTAATAATTTCTCTTGCCATAATATTTTTTTAATGTGTAAATAAAAAAAGGATGTTGTAGGCTACGCAGTGCAACCAATGAAGGAGGGTACCCCACCACACGCAAATTATCAATTGCTAACCTACAACTTTAAAGAGTTTTGTACATCCCACCGCAATGTCAAAGACACGTAAGTGGGTATTCCCTCTCTTAAAGACTTCCAGCCTTGAGATCTGACGTCTCAGACCATTCTAATTAATTTCTTGTTTTTTCCCAATACACATCACCACTATGAGGATGAAACCTCTGTTTAATAGTAATGTTCTTAGGAGGATAAGCTAAGTATGCCAATTTCTTAACTGGACTATAGAAATCCCGACCAAGTTGAGAATCTGGATTAGTATTATTATGTGCTATACAAAGATATACACAATCACCAATTATTTTGACTCTGTGCTTTTTATAAGTATATACCTTTACACTTATATCATTGAACCCTGTATAACATCTTGCAGTACCGTGTTTCTCAACTTTATCCAACTTCTTATAGAACTTATTCATACGTCTAATAAAATTCTTGGTCTGTGACCTTGTTTTCAATCTTGTTCTTGCCATAATCAAAAAGTTTAGATGTTAAAAGAGCAAGGCTGTTACACCTTGCTCAGTAGTCTTACTAAGAATAAATAAGATTCTTAGTCATATTAATATACCGAGGTACATTAACAGTATCCTGCATCAAGTGATAAGGATCAATGATCTCACCCTTGAGCACAGTAGTTAGTATTGATGGACTAAATCCACTTACTAAACCTACATTAGATTCATCTTTACCAACAGGGACATTACCTGTTCTGCCTGCTACATTCCAGAAGATAATCTCTGGCATCTTGTAACCTACATCAGCATACCTTTGCTTAATAGCATCAAAGTTAGTACCATATCGACTAGCTATATCAAACTCCATATCACTAATGATAAGTAGTTTAGTAGGCATCTGATCTTCAGGTAAAGCAATTCTACAAGCTGAATCAAGAATCAAATCAAATGTAGCTTCCAAGTTAGTATTAAAACCCCAGTTTGCAGAATTCAAGTGTCGCAATCTATCGTGTAAACTGTCACCTTCAATGTAATGCATTTCAGGTTTTTCACTAAAAGTTACAACAGCATTTTTAAAAATACTCTTATTTCTTTCAGATGTATACAAACCTAATGCAAGACTTACAATCATAGGTAAACCATTATTACAAGTCATAGATCCAGATACATCACAAACAGGTAGGATTCTTTCATTACTATCTGATATGTAATCAGGTAATGCATCCCACTGTGCTTGCATTGCATCAGCATTATCAGGGTTGTAGATATTACCACCAGCATAAAATTGCTTAACAATGTCAGAAGGAAATAATACAGAAGCATTAATCTTACTTCTACCTTCCTTGACATCATCAAGATACTTGACAAATCTTATAGGATCCTTACGGTTAAACAAGTCACTGTACTTGTTCATAGCAACTGAAGGCACAGTACTATAATCAATCAAACCTAATTGGTTAGCACATATCTTATGCTCTACAACATTTGTTTTAGATACAAGATACTTACGTAACTGCTTAGGTGACCATTTACAATACTTATGCATCGCTACAAACCAAGGACCTTTTCTTGGAAACCATTTTGCTAACAAGTTAGCAGTAGGACTTTCTTCCAATTGAGTCTTAAAGAAGTTTAATAAATCTTCATTAGGTTCTTCAATTTGAAAGAAATCTTTCCAAGATCCAATTTCTGGTATATTCACTGATATCCAAGACCACTCATCATTGTAATGCTTATCTGCATATCTACCAATAACTTGAAAGAATCTCTTCTCTCCTGCTCCACCACGGCAATCTCTTGCCCATAATACTATTCTCCAAGCTAGGTCTTTATTTTCTGCTCTTGCAAGAACAAATGCAGTTTCTATATCTTCATTAGACATATGCCTACTTGCACCTGCAATAAAAAATAGATCTAAACATTTACTTAAAGAGGTAGAATGTGTAACAGCTCCATTCTCTGTTGTAGAATCATACTGTCTTGTTGCGTTAACTAATGCTGACTGTGTCATAGTTTAAAGTTTTTTAGTGTAAATAAATAAGCAAATAGGGAAGCTTTAATCACCTCCCTATCTACGGTTAATAATTCGGACATTCACAACTTCGGAATATAACAAATTACTAAGCTGTGAATGCCCTGCTCTCTATTTGTGTTTAAAATAGTGTGCTGAAGTAATTTTTAATTCCAATTTGTAACTACAGATTAGTACTCAATTATAGCTGAGATAACTTTATTATATCTGGTTGTTGTAGGTATAAAAAGTGCTGAACTAATCTTTATGTTACGGTTCTTGTAAGTCAGGTTACACTTGTCTCTAGTTATGTTAAGTAATTAGTGCTGTTTATAACCTTTAATACAATGTCAAATTCTTTTCCCCATTTTCACTGTACACAAAAATAAGAAAAAAGTTAATACGGAACCAATTATTGTGGCTCCAGAGTTATTATCCATAAAAGATACCATCGTAAAACAAAACGACACTATCAATGAACAAATTAAAAATAGGTAAAATCTAAATCTCTCCATACTTCTTATGTTTTACTTTTCTATAATATTTCTTTTTATTTCGGTGCACTTGTTTCTTACAAGCTTCCTGAATCTCTTGCTGTGTTACTTGAATCTTTTCCATAGTAAATATAATTTAGTGTAAATAATCCAAATAGTAAAAACGGGAAACTATCTTACTCATTCTATATATAGTAACTATACTACAAACAAAATGAAAAACTATTATGAAAACTAAACCTTAAACTGCATAGTTAGCTATATATATTATATATACTAGTATATAGTAAGTAAGATATTAGGTTAGTAGTAAGAAGGTATATATTCCTACAAGGTAGTAGTATACACTAAACACTCTTATACAAACGTATTTCCCGTTTTTTTCTAAATTCTTTCTAGTAAATACATTTATCTTACGCTGTATATGATAAATATAATACATAAACTAGGTTTTAGTTCCTAGTATTTAGTGAGTAGTGACATTATGTTCTTTACTACTTACTAAAAAAGAAAAAATTTTGCGTTAGCAAAATTATCTTTTGTCAAAAAGAGGGTTAGATAAAAAGAGGGTTAACTAAAGATAAAAAGACACGTAAAGATTTCTCTCTACGTGCCTTGTGTTAATACTCTACTTACAGTGCATCAATTTCTTTCTGCTCTGTTTCTTCTTCTACAACCTGTGCAATAACAGATGCAGGTACACCTGATATTTTTGCCATAACTCTGTCAGCAAATTTGCTTGCCAACGCAGGTGACTGTTGCTCAAGCATCTCTGCTCTTGTTAAGTCCTTACGTGTTTCACTCCCGTCAAGAGTAAAGTTTCCATCCTGCTTTTTGTAAACAGGTAATTCATCACGTAATGCATCCATATACATTGTTACAATTTGCGGTGCTCCCGTTTTGCCACAAGTTCTTGGATACTCTTTAAACTGTGGTGATGCCTTAAACTCTTTAAGTTCTGCTGGTGTTCCACTGATGTTGTATCTGTGAAATGTTTTACCTTTACCTGCGCCTTCTTTAATTTGCACAAAGTTGCTGTCATAAGTTGCTACTAAAGCCATAATTGTTATTTTTTAATTAATTAATTAAGTTATCTTGTCAAGAATAGGGTTAGAAAAAAAGAGGGAAGATTAGAAAAAAAAGAACAGCCCGTTAAGACTGTTCTTGTGAATCACTAAATATCTTTGCTCAAATCTATCTTACCTATAATTTTAGGTGGTTCATTGTTGTCAAACTTTTCTACTATCTTTTCTACAAGGTTACCTTCTTCATCAACATCTGTTTTTACCTTGTCATTGTACTCAATGCAGAGTTCAATGTACTCAAGCTCTTCTCTCAACATCTTTGCATAAAGTTCAGGAAAATGAGTATCTCTTGCTTTTCTTGTAGAGTTTTTCTCTTGCTCTATCTTTTTATTCAAGTCTATTTTGAAAAGATTTATCTTTCCTTCTACCCATTTTGCAAGGTAAGGTTTTGTATAGAGACTATTAGATTCAGTCATTACTCTACGTAATGCTGTCCTTGCTATTACTGCTGATGACCTTTCATCTGCTGTTGCTACAACTCTGTCTGTTGTTCTTTCGTTAAATACTCTTGGCATATGCTCTGATTTAGTTTACTTAATAAGTTATCTTATTAAGTCAAGGGTTAGAGAAGAAGAGGGAAAAAGAAAGTTCTGCACATAGCCTACTGTTGTTCAGCTATGTGCTCTGCCTTTCTGGGTGGTGCCTTGCCCGAGGACTGTGTGCAGGATGCCCTCTCTATTTCAAGTTCAGGGTTAGATAGGTGTAAAGAAAAAGCACCCTAAGGTGCTTGTTCCGCGCTAGGACAACTTGCCCAACTCAAGAGAATTCTTGATTGTAAAGTTGTCATAGCCTGCATCATTTGTATCTTTAGATACAGTTATGATGTAGCAGCGGCCATTCTTTAGACCGCAAGCTTTAGCATAGTTCTTATGCCAGTTGATGAACTCTGGAACAGATTCATCAGCGGGTTTATTAAGAACGTGTGCTGAGCGCTGATTATCAAATTTTGAAGAATTGAAAACTTTGACTAATAAAGTATGCATATAATTATTTTTAATGATTCTATGCAAGTATAGGGTTCGTAGGTTCTGCAAGCAAAGAACTTTTTGCACAGCACAAAAAAAGTTTTTTGCGCAGCAGAAAAAAAGTTTTGGCTGTAAAAACAAGGGGGGTACCCGCAGTTTTTGCAAAGGGGTGGGGATTTTTACTATAGGACCCAACAAAACCTCAAGCACACAGTGCGGGCAGTACCGTGGCACACATTTTCTATCTTGTATGTTGGTGGGTCTGCCAAAATATGTTATCTTATATATATGAGACACTTACTATTGACTTTTTTATTTTTATTCTGTATACTTGGTATATATGGGCAAATTAGTGAACCTTTTGATAGCTTTGATGGTCCTGGTCTGTGGACTAGTCCAGGGGGTAATACAGGTTCCCATGCTGGTGAACTCTGTTATAACATCACTGGAACATATCAGGCAAACACTTGGTATATATTTGAATCTCCTATATATGATCTTTCTTCCTACGGGCAAGTTGATCTCCTATGGTATCAAGAGTGTAGTATCCGTAATGGTGATGAGTTTAGACTTTATATATTTGATGGTGCTTGGTCTTACTACGATATCACTAATCTTACTGGGCTTTACCAAGTTACTATTCCTAATACTGTTACAAGAATAACTTTTGATCTTCTTACTTATGGTAATGGGGGACTTAAGAATAAGTATGCTCATGTAAGTTTCCTGGATATATTAGATGTTACTCCTCTTCCTGTGGAGTTATTAGACTTCTCTGCTAATCTAATTGATGATGGTGTGGAGTTAGAATGGTCTACAGCTTCTGAGTATAACAGTGATTACTTTTCTGTGTATAGATCAGTAGATACATCTTCCTGGACTAAATTAGCTGATATACCTTCTGCAGGATTCTCTACAAGCTTGCAAGAGTATAAATATAAAGACAATTCAATCTTGTATAACTACACTTACTATAGATTGAAGCAGACTGATATTGATGGTTACCAGGAATCTTGGTATCCTGTGTATGTGTACCGTAAAAAGGATGCGGATGGTAGAACTTATAATATGCTTGGTCAAGAAGTAAAAGAAGACTACAAAGGTTGGGTTATAAGAGACGGTATGTTGCAGATTAAAAATTAATTTCTATATTTGTTCAAAACCAAAACAAATGAAATTTATATTACGAGGTAACAAGGTTTTACTAGATAAGCCTGAAAAAAAGGAAGAAGAAGGTAAGTTAGATTTAATACTTACTGACGAAATGGAGAAACAGCAAGAGCAAGACATGATGAAAGAATGGACGCGTTTAAATGTACATGCTGTTGGTGTAGAAGTTTCTGATCTAAAAGCAGAAGATAAAGTTTATGTAAGAACACAAGCCCTACATAATGCTGAAATTATTGACTTGGATGGAAAGATTAAGATGATGGTAAATATCCATGATGTTATAATGATTTGGAAATAATGAAAATCTTACTACTAATATCTGCTCTATTTACTTTAACTGTACTATTTGTTATATCTAATGCTTTGGTAAAAGATATAATTGATAACACTACAGGTGAGAAAGTACCAGATAGAGAGGGTAAGATATTAGGAATTGTAGGATATATTGCATGTGCTGTATTAGCTTATGTTATCTATAAAATGATTCTAGGCTAGTTTACGTGCCTCATTACTTCCATTCTCCAACGTAAACTAGCTAAGCCCTTGGTTTCTCCAGGGGCTTTTTTTTGTCAGATATTTTTCTTATATTATATGTAGTATATTTATAATTATTGTTATGCCGTCAAGATTTATTCCAAAACAACCCGATCCTTACTTAAAAAGAGATGAAGATATGGCCCCAGCTAAGTTTGGCCATCTTAATGAGATATTACGTATGACTCAGAGAGAATATGCAGATGATACTGCAGCAAAAGCTGATGGTCTTAAAGTAGGAGAATTGTATTCACAACCAACAGGTGCTGTGCACGTAGTAAAACCTTAATCCATGTTAAGAAACATAAATAACTTTTATAATATCATCAAGTCTAAAAGAGTTAAGAAAACTCTTGGTGATAATGATATGATACCTGTAGGTACAAGAGATGCAAAAAACCCATCATTATGGCATGATACTGCTATTACATTTGAAGATCTTACACAAATTTTAGGTGGTGGTTTAGTTGGTCCCCAAGGTCCTCAAGGTGATCCAGGTATTCCTGGTGCAGATGGTGCACAAGGTCCAGTAGGTCCAGCGGGTCCTGTAGGTCCAGTAGGTGCAGCAGGATTAAATTTCCAGGGTGATTGGGATACAGCTAATTCTTATGTTGTAGATGATGTAGCATATGCAAGTGGTTCAAGTTGGGTTTGTATAAATCCAGTTGGACCAGGAGGAGCTATACCTAGTCCTACAAATCCAGACTGGACTGAGCTGTCAATACAAGGAGATGTTGGTCCACAAGGACCTATTGGTCCAATTGGTCCAGCTGGAGCTAGTCTATGGACACCTGCTGTATCTTTAACAGTACCTGGAGTAGATTCTCCAATTTTAGATTTATCTACAGGAAATACATTTCTTATTACAATAGATGGTCCTGCTACAATATCAATGACTAATCTGGGCGTAGGAGATTATATTTTTATAATTGATAACACTGCAGGAGAGATTGTGACATTGTTAAATGGAAGTAATATATATACTAATAATGGTTTACAACCTGTTATATCAGGTATAACATTAATGAAAGGTACTTCAGATGGTACTAGAATATATATTACAGCATTAGAAAATATGCAAATAGTAACATAAAATGATACCCGTTAGAAAAAATATAGATACAGATGAGTTAGTCTTCTGGCTAGATACTGATAGTCATTTATGCACTTCTTCTACAGGTTCTGTATTTACTAATAGTATATTTGGCAAACAACTACTTGCAGGTACAAGCTCTTTTACTAATACTCCTAATGGCATCGTTGGTTCTACAGTATATGCTAATGAAAATGCATATGGACCAGGTTCCAACACTCCTACAAATCTTACTATATCTGCATCTGGTACTCCAGCTCCTGATAGTAGTGGTAATACAACTTACATATTTACAGAATCTTTAGATACATTTGATAGAAGCCATAATTTAAGATTTGATCTTGGATTGACTGTTCCAAGTACAGGAGGCCCATATGAAGTTTATACACATTCGTTATATGTAAAAGTATCATCTGGAGGTAGAACTATTAGAATACAAAATAGTAATAATCCAAATAGTGGTGCGTTAACTGTAGATCCTGCTACAGGAACTATAGTTGTTAGTGATGCTGATAATATTGACGAGGGTGTAGAGTCATTAGGTGGAGGATGGTATAGAATATTTTATACTGTGGAAATAAATGAGAGTTTTGCTGTAGAGGCTAGAACTGAAATTAGTATATACTTAGCTGATGCTACAGGAAACACTTCTTACCAAGGAGATGGTACATCAAGTGTTATTGTATATGGTCATCAATGGGAGAGAGGTGTTTTATCAAATTATACTCAAGGTCCAGAAGCTAATGAGTTTAATGTCTTATCAAATAAGAAACTCAGAGATAATTTTTTAACTGATAATCCTCAGTTATACAGTACAACATTTGATGGTACTAATTTAAGATTCAATGGTTTACAAGTTGGTTTAGTTGGTTCTACTTATAAATTTAGCCCATTTAGAAGCGGTACACATCCTAATGGTATTGATCCTAGATTTTCTATTTTATCTCATACAGTATTTGCTTGGATAAAAATGGATACTTCTGGAGATCCTGAAGCAGGTGTCGGATGGGGTAAATGTGCAACTATATTTGGCAATATAGGTGGTAGAAAAAATAATGGTGTTTTTGGCATGAGTCCAGACGGAACTAAAATTATTTATAAAATTAGGCTTCAACCTAATATTGGTTCAGGAATAGTTACAACTAATGAATCATCTACATTTCCAACTAAGAATGATACTTGGGCACTAATTGCTTGTAGCGTTAATATGGTTTATGGCGCTAATAGTGCAACATTAGATTTTTATTTAGATGGTGTATATCTAAATTCAAAGACTATTTTTAATAGCCCCACTAAAATTATACTAGGTGTATCAGGTGGTAACGATAGTTTACATGTTGGAAATTATGTAGTTCAGCCTCCTCCAAATACAAATACTTATAGAGGGATATATAGAGGATTATTAAATACTTGCGGTATATATAATAAATCACTTAATGCAGCAGAGCATGAAGAATTATATAACGCAACTAAATATAGATTTCATAATAATTAATAACAAATAAAATGTCATTAGGTAATTTAAAAACACAAGGAGCAAAGGGTACAAATTATTCTTATCAGGCTCGTGTAGTAAAAGCTCTTAGTCAAATAGTAACTTTACTTGGCGGAGGAGGATCAACTACAACAGTAGAAAAAGAAACATCATTAATTAGAACAACAGCTGGTCCAGATACAGTATCTGGTGCATATGCAGCATCTTTTTCTAATACAGGAACAGCAAATGCTAGAGTAAATCTAATAGATGTAAGACCTGGAGAAACAATTAATTTTGATGGTGGTAACTTTATTCTAAAAGATATCGTGTATGATGCGTCTGTAAACCCAGGTGCTGAACTATTAATTGCAATTGTAAAATAAATGATTGGTCAAAATCCTGTTTCTCCTACCAATCCCTTGTATGTAGAGATTGTTAATACACAAGATAGTGATGAGAAAGTTAAAGTATCTAGTGCAGATACAACAGCAGAATATCTTGAAAGTAAGATAGTTGCTGGGTCTGGTATTGGTATAACTAAACTAAATCCAGGAGGTAGAGAATCATTAGAAATAACAAGTGCATTTGAAAACATCTATACTAATGATGGTAATGTAGCAGATGGTAGAGTTGCTACACTAGATGGTACACTTACTTGGGATAGAGGTAAAGAAATAAGAACTGTAAATGGTAGAATAATTAGAGAAGTTACAGAAGCTTCTGATCTACCAGCAACACTAGTAGCAAATACTACATATATAATTAGAGGAGAAATAACTATATCTTCTAGTATAACTTGTAATGTAGAAGGTGTTGAGATTATGGGTCTAGATAGAAACTTAGATCATCTAATATGGGAAGGTACAGGACCTATGATTACTATAGTTGATGTTAACTTTGGTATGTCAGGTATTAGGTTTTCTGGAACTAGAGCAACAGGATCAATTATATCAGCAACTAATATTGATCCTGCAGCATTTAATGCGGGTAGATTAAAAGTTCTTACCTTTTTAAACTGTCAGTTTAGAGGTATATATGATGTAATGGATATCAAAGGTTTTGATCTTGTAGATATAAATAACTGTTTGTTCTTTTACATTAAAGCTCAGAACTTTGGTTTAAGATTTGAAGATACCTCTAAGATAGAAATAACATCTTGTGAGTTAATTAGATGGTTTGATGAAACTACTATTCCAACACCAGGAGGATGGGCTACAGTTTCTATGATAGAGTTATTACCTAATAACTTAGCTTCATTTGGAGCAGTAAATATTAATGGTTGTGTAATACATCCTCAACAAACTCAAAATGGTATTGAAATAGCAGCATTATCTACTACAGGATTTGGTACTATAGCTGCTAATGCTTTTGTTACAGTAGGTTTAACTACAGGTAAAATATTCTTACCAGAAATTCCTGTGCTTCTTTTGCCTGATTACTCTCAACCACAAACTATTGGATATGATGTCTTTGCTAATCAAGGTATTTTAAATTCTACTTCAGGTACAGTAATGACTGTAACAGGTAATACAACAGATACAGCATTAACCACGGGTGTTCATACAGTAATAAATACAGGTGGGCTAGCAACACAGCAAGCAGGCGTTAGGTATACTGTTACTACAGGAGGGAGATGTACATATATTGGAACTAAACAAAAATTTATATCTATACATGCAACTATAGCATATCAAAAACAAGGAGGAGGTACAGATTCCTATAATTTTCATCTTTATAAAAATGGAGTTTTATTACCAGGTTCAGATGTTGAAGTAATTAGTGGTGGTGCTACTGCAGATGGAACAATTTCTTTAATGTATGGAACTTTAATGGAATTAAATGATTACATAGAAATATATGTAATTAATCCTAATACAGGAGATGATATATTAATTAAAAATGTACAACTTGTAATAAGAGAATAATGAGAACAGAAATAAATTTTAATAAAAGACTTGGTATTTTAGGTAGAGCAGCTATAACTTTTCCAGGAGGCTCAGGACCAGCACCGTTTGAATCAACAAAGTCACTATCTTTTGATGGTACAGATGAATATGTAAATTTAGGTAATCCAACAAGTTTACAAATTACGGGTAGTTTAACTTTATCAGCTTGGATAAAAACAACAAGCACATCAGGATTTATTATTGCAAAAGAAGATGCTTTGCCTAATAGTAGTTACTCTCTTTCTGTAGGAACTTCTATGGGTAATAATTTTATTAGATTTAGAATAACAAGCGGAGGTTCTTTAAGAAGCGTAGATAGTGTAGGTATAGATCCAGCAGATGGTCAATGGCATCATGTATTAGGTGTTAATGACGGAAGTAACTTGCTTATATATATTGATGGAACATTACGTAATAGTAATTTTTTAGGAGGTTCCATTGATAATAGCACTGCTGATGTAAACATTGGTAGAAGAGATTATTCCACATCAGAGTTTCCATTTACAGGTAATATTGATGAGGTAGCAATTTTTAACTCAGCACTTTCTTTTCCTGATGTAACAACTATTTACAATGGAGGTGTACCAAATGATTTATCAAGTTTAAGTCCTGTTAGTTGGTGGAGAATGGGTGAGAATTCTACATTTGCATCTCCGCAAATATTAATGCCAGAAAATAGTAATAAAGATAAATACAGTAATTATTCATTAAAATTTGGAAATGGTTTTAGTTATTTTATAACATCATCAGTATTTGACGTATTAGATGGAGCTTCACAAGTAACTATTAGTTTTTGGTTAAATTCTCCTTTATTTGCTTCTACAGGTGAAGAAATATTGTGGATTCCAATAACAACAACCTCAAGAAGTCTTCAAATAAAATTAAGATCAGATGGTCAAATACAAGCCTTTGTTCAAAATAGTTCAGGAGGTACTTCTAGAGTTTATTCTATAGTAGGTGGTATTACTGCTAACTCTTGGTATCATGTAATGCTTACATTAGATTTAACTCAACCTGTTGGAAGTAAAGCTAAAATATTTATTAATGGTCTTGATCAAACATTAGCAGGTCAAAATACTATTAATATAACTTCTATTACTCCTGCTGGTGATGGAATGGCTATAGGAGCTAACAGACTTTTTGGATCATTTGGAGGATATTACCAAGGTAAACTTACTCAATTTGCAATATGGAATAATTCTAATTTACAAAGTCAAGCTTCTGCAATATATAACTCTGGCACCCCAACAGATATATCTAGTCTTTCACCTACTGTGTATTATAAATTTGGAGAAGGTACTACATTTAATACTGTTTGGGAAGAAACTGATTCAGCTAGTAGTGGCTTTAATTTAACAGGTGGTCCTGATTTTGATAGAATTGGGGATAGAGTAGGTGATGCTCCAAATAGTGAAAATAATGCGTTAAGTATTAATATGGAAGAAGCAGATATAGTAGAAGACGCACCCGTATAATATATGAGTAAAAAAATTCAAGAAACAACAGGGTACTGCCCTAATTGTATAGGATATACAAAACAAAAAAGTAAGAAGTGTCTTAAATGTAATTATCAAATAAAGAGAGATTATTCATTTAAAAACATTATATTAGGTGACCATGATCAAAAAAAATAGCTATGAAACTAATTAACCATGCTGATAATATTCATGAATTAAAATTAGATGGTACTAGGGCAAAAATAGCTATGCTCTCAGATATACACTGGGACAACCCAAAGTGTGACTGGAAGCTTCTAAAGAATGATTTAGACTTTTGCTTAGATAATTCAATCCCTATTATGGTTAATGGGGATTTCTTTTGTTTAATGCAAGGTAGAGGAGATAACAGAAGAAACAAGTCTGATATAAGACCAGAGCATAACAATGCTAAATATTTAGATTCAATAGTAGAAACAGCAGTAGAATGGTGGAGTCCTTATGCACATCTTCTCACAGTTATAGGTTATGGAAACCATGAGACTGGCATTATCAAATGGCAAGAAACAGACATACTAGCTAGATTTGTTAAGATGCTTAACCTTAAGAATAACACCAATGTAATGACAGGTGGTTATGGTGGCTGGTTTATAGTAACACAATCTCTTAGAAAAAAACAAAATGGTAGAGATTCTACAAGAGCTATTAAGATAAAGTACTTTCATGGATCTGGTGGAGGTGGTGTAGTTACTAAAGGAGCGCTTAATTTAACAAGAGCATTAGAGATGTATGAAGACTTTGATGTATTTACTATGGGTCATATACATGAGAATGCAGCTAGGAATGATGTAAGAGATGTTTGTGTTCAAGGATCTAGTGTATATAGACATTGTCAAAAACAACTTCACATGATGCTCACAGGCACGTACAAGGAGGAATATGGAGCAGGTAGCAAGGGGTGGCATGTAGAACGTGGAGCTCCAGTTAAACCTACAGGAGGTAGAATTCTTACTATAGATTACAAAAGAGTTAGAGCAGAGAATGTAGATAGACATGATAGACAGGTAGATTCTTGTAAATTTCCCTTATAAATACTACGTATTTTCACTGATATTTAAATAATTTTTGTATATTATAGATATATATTTATTATTTACAGATGGACGTTTCAGGTTTACAAATAGGTTTTGATGCATTAGTAGCTCTATTAGTATCCTTAGTAGGAGCATTAGGAGTTTGGCATACATTAAAAGGCAAAGTGGCAATTCAACAATTAATATTAGACAATCTTTCAAAAGATCTTTCAGAAATAAAAGGTGATAAAAAAGAAAGCCTTGATTTAATTCATAATAGAATTAATGAGTTAAAGGGTAAAGTTGAAGCAAACAGAGAAAAGAATGATCAAGCATTAGCAGATCTTAAAAGTGAAATGCAAGCCATGGAACTAAGGATCATTAATGCTATCAACGATAAAAAATAAATGATAAGATTTCTTATTGCAGTATTATTGCTAGGCATGTTTGCCTGCACTCCTCAGAGAAGATTTACAAGATTAATAGAAAAACATCCATATCTTCTAACTACAGATACAGTAGTAATTCACGACACAGTCACTGTTGAAGTACCTAGAGTAGTTCATGATACTATTATTAATGAACACTTCTTTACTGAGATAACAAGAGATACTCTTGTTTTGCAAAAAGAAAGGTTGACTGTAAAGATCTTTCATGATACAATTAAAAAGAATGTATACATAAAAGGTGAGTGTGATACTATCACAGTTACAAAAGTAATAGAAAGAAAGATTCCTATAAAGTATTATGAAAAAACTCCTATATGGAAAAAGGTCTTAGGTTGGCTTATATTAATTGCTATTCTATATGGTGTATATAGACTAGTGAGATTTTTAATAATTAAAAAAAAACTATGAAAGAATTTTTTAAACAACTATTAAGTGATGAATTTGGTAACTATTCTTCTAAGAGATTAGGAGGATTACTATGTGTATTAGCATTAGTGATAGCTCTTGTAGCTAACACGTTTACACATAATGATATTAGACCAGCTGAGTATCTTGTAGATGCTGTAGCATTATTTGCATTTGGTTCATTAGGACTGACTTCAATTGATAAATTTACACGAGCTAGAAACAGAAAAAAATAATGGGGTAACTCCAATCATATTAATTTTGTATTTTGCAGTGGCATTTATGTTACCTGCCTTAATTAGAACTATATGGAAAAAATAATTACATGTCCCAATTGTCATACTCAGTTTGACCTATCAGTTAATCCTATGCCTGTAGAAGGCTCTAACTATCTATGGATACTAGATAATGGTCATGGAGGCATGATTGATGGTGTTTACCAAACACCTGGTAAAAGATCTCCAGTATGGCCCGATGGTACACAGCTTTTTGAGGGAGAATTTAATAGAGCTATAGTAGATAGATTAATGGCTATGTGTGAGGTTAATGGTATAGATGCTATTAATCTTGTAAATACTCCTGTTGATATTAGTTTGAATGAAAGAACTACTACAGCAAATAGATTAGCTAAGTCTTCTGACAAGCCTTGCATATATGTAAGCATACACGCTAATGGTTTTAGTGATGAGTCAGCCAATGGTTGGTCAGTATATACTTCACCAGGAGAAACTAAATCAGATGGTATAGCTACTATCTTATTTGAGAAAGCTGCTCATGAGTTTAAAGGTGAGTATATGAGAAAAGATACATACTCAGATGGAGATGTAGACAAAGAAGCTAACTTCTCTGTACTTGTTAATACTACTATGCCTGCAATACTTTCTGAAAACTTTTTTATGACTAATTACGATAATTGTCATAAATATCTACTATCTGAAGAAGGTAGAGATAGAATTGCAAAAATTCACTTTGAAATGATTCTGCAGGTAGAAGCAGAAAACAAAGTGTAATGATCCTTTGTTCATAAAGGTTAATTGTTAAATAACGACAACCTGGGTTTAATAGCCCAGGTTTTTTTATTTAAACTTCTGTAGTTTAAACTTTATTTATATATTTGTTTAAACCAAAATTAAAAACCAATGGAAAATCCAGAAAATTTATCAGCAGAAGAACTAGATGCAAGAAAAGAAGAAATGAAAAGTTTTTATGACTCTTCTATTCCTTATCTTGAGTCTCAATTAAAGTATGAGCAATTATTAACTGATGTAGAAGAAGCTCGTTTTAAAAGAGCAAACTTTGCATATCAATGGCAAATGATTATGGCAAGTACTCAAGCACCAGAAGGATCAGATGAAGATATAGAAAAAAAAGAACCTGCTCCTACACAAGACAAGAAAACTGTTAAAAGAAGTAAACTAAAAAGGACTTAAAAAATGGCAGTTGTAAATCAAGTTCAAAAGAAAGTTAAAATTAGTAAGTGGCAAATTGTAAAGTATCAAATACTTACACACTGCTATCTTAATAATATTATATTGAGTAATTCTGATCTTGATTGTTTGACATTATTAGCACTTAATCAACCAATAGAACTTAGTAATTTTTGTTCTGACGCATCTGCAGAAGAAGATTCTATTTTCAAATCACCACAATCAGTTAGAAATTCACTCAACAAATCAGAAAAACATAAACTTATAATTAAAGATTCAAGCAATAAAAAATTGATATTATTAAACCCTTCTTTAAAAGTTCAAGTTGATGGAAATGTATTATTAGATTATAAATTTTTTGCTAATGAATCCAAAAAAAGCTAAATCTTTTATTGAAGAAATAAGCAAAGAAATAAATGAAGATAAAGAATTATTAGAATCTATTATTGATTTTTATTATGCTGAATGTAGGTCAGAGTTAAGTAATTTAAAACATGTAAGATTAAACATAGAAGGTCTAGGTCATTTTGTATCAAGACATAACCTAATAAAAAAGGCTATTGATAAACATACTAAAGATTTAATTAATCATGACACTTCTACATTTACAGCATATTACAACAAGAAAAACTTAGAGAATAAATTAGAACTACTTAAAAATTTACAAGTTCTTCATAAAGAAGAATTTGAACGTAAAAAAGAATTTAAAAAAACTAAAAATGAATTTAAAGAAGATTTGGGAGAACAGAAAAAAGATTTATGAAGGAATTAAGAACTCAGTCATTAGAGATGCGTTTGTAGAAGATGTAGCAGCTAAAAGAATGGTATTATGTGATTTATGTCCTAGCAAAGGAGATAAATGTGAAGTTCCAGGAACAGCCCCTTGTTGTAATGAGTGTGGCTGTTCTTTAGCTTTTAAGGTTAGGTCTTTATCATCAGAATGTCCACTAGGTGAGTGGAAAGCTTTAATGACTGAAAAAGAAGAAGATATATTAGATGAACTTAATGATTAATTATGAACTTATTATTTAATGAAAAAGATCATTCTTATACCAGTTTAGATGATTCAAATATTAAATGGATTAGTGTTACATCTGTAATATCTAAATTAAAGAAACCATTTGATGCAGACAAGGTAGCTAAAAAGGTTACTAAAAATAAAAAATCTAAGTGGTATAATATTGAACCAAAGAAGATCATAGAGATCTGGAATAAAGAAGCAAAAAGAGCTACAGACTTAGGTACATTTTATCATAATCAAAGAGAGTCTGACTTATGCGCACTTGCGTCAATTGAAAAAGATGGTATGACTATACCAGTATGTCCACCACAGCCCTTAAAAGATGGTAAGAAATTATCATCATCACAAAAACTAGATCCAGGTGTTTATCCAGAACATATGGTCTATTTAAAATCTGCAGGTATCTGTGGACAAGCAGATTTAGTTGAAGTAATAAATAATAAAGTACATATTATAGATTATAAGACTAACAAAGAAATTAAGAAAGAATCATATAAAAACTGGGAAGGTATAAGTGACAAAATGAAGGTGCCAGTGAGTAACTTGGATGATTGTAACTTCAACCATTATAGCTTACAGCTCAGTATTTATATGTATATTATATTAAAGCATAATCCTAAATTAAAACCTGGGAACATATTTATTTATCATGTTGAGTTTGAAAAAGAAGCTGAAGATGAGTTTGGTTATCCTATTACAAAAACAAATGATAACGGAGATCCAATAGTTAAAAAAGTAAATATACTTCCAGTAAGTTATTTAGTTGATGAGGTACATGCAATTTTACATTATTTAAAAAACTTAAAATAAAATGGTAATTAGATTATTTGATATTGAAAATGATAAAGTAATTCCTACTGAACACTGCTATACATTAAAAGCATTAAAAGATATCATGGATAATTATCCTGATCAGTATCTTAAAATATACCAGTATTTATTTTATATGACATGTCCCAGTCCTGATGTAAATCCATTTTTTCATACACCAGAAGTAGATAAAGAACCTTTAATACTACAACAAATAGATGCAGAGTTTTCTACAGAAGATGATGACATATATGCTGCACTTAAGTTTTGTGAAAATATGTATGAAACTCCAACATCCAGAGCATATAAAGGTATTGCAGCTATGTTAGATAGATTAGGTAGATATATGCAGACTACGCCAATTGAACATGGTAGAGATGGTAATATTAACTCTATAGTAAATGCAGCTGCTAAGTTTGAGCAGATTAGATCTTCATTTAAAGGTGCATATAAAGATTTACAAGAAGAACAGCAGTCTTCAGTTAGAGGTGGTTATGGTTTAGGATATGATCAATAAGACTGAAATATATCAAGATATACCTACATGGGATAATGGCACATGGACTACTACAGACTTTGAGTCAAGAGAAGAGTTTGCTGAATTTGTAAAAGATCTTTTTAGAGAACCTGGTCAGTATGCTTTTGATGAAACATCTAAAGAATTTAATTCACAAGCTATAAAATTTAATACACAAGGTTTTTATTGTGATTCTCCTTTTAAATCAAAAGACTTTATTAATTATTGGGATAGTGAAAAGAAGAGGTGTAGAAAGGGTGTAATATTTAAATCAAAAAAAGGAACATGGCTTATACCACGAGACTACTACATGTGGTTAAACTTTTTACCAATCTTTAATAAAGAAATACAGCAGTTTGGTTTTGCTGATATTAGAGATGCTCAGTATCATATGGCTTTATATGAACTGTTGGCAGAACTAAACTATAAACATGTTGCTATACTAAAAAAACGTCAGATAGCATCTTCTTATTATCATATGGCAAAGCTTATAAATCAACTATGGTTTGAAGCTGGGGTAACTTTAAAAATAGGAGCAAGTCTTAAAGATTATATAAATGAGAAAGGTTCTTGGAAGTTTTTAGATGAATATGCTGCATTCTTAAATGAACATACTGCTTGGTATAGACCTATGAATCCAAGTAAAATTATGATGTGGCAGCAAAAGATTGAGGTTAGAAAAGGAAACAGAAAAACTGAAGTAGGTTTAAAAGGTACAATACAAGCTATGTCATTTGAGAAAGATCCAACAAATGGTGTAGGGGGTCCAGTAAAATACTTCTTTCATGAGGAGGCAGGTATTGCACCTAAGATGGATCAAACATATGAGTATATGAGACCTGCAATGAGGTCAGGTTTAACAACTACAGGTTTGTTTGTAGCAGCAGGATCAGTGGGTGATTTATCACAGTGTAATCCGTTAAAAGATATGATCATGAATCCTACATCTAAAGATGTTTATGCTGTAGAGACAGATCTTATAGATGATAAAGGTACTACAGGTTTGTCAGGTTTATTTATACCAGAACAATGGTCTATGCCTCCGCACATAGATGATTATGGTAATTCTCAAGTAGAAGAAGCTTTGGTGGCTTTAAAAAAACAATTTGAAGATTGGAAAAAAGAACTGGCACCAGAAGACTATCAACTTAGAATATCTCAGCATCCAAGAAATATAAAAGAAGCATTTGATCATAGATCAGTATCTGTATTTCCTACACACTTACTTGCTGCACAACAACAAAGAATAGAAGATAAAGAATATGGTTATGAATTTTTAGAACTATATGAAGATGAGAAAGGACAGCTTCAATCTAGAAAGTCTAATAAACAACCAATAAAAGATTTTCCAATAAAAAAGAAAACAGAAGATAAAGAAGGTTGTCTTGTAGTTTGGGAGAGACCTGTTGCAAATCCAGATTTTGGAACATACTATGCATCTATTGACCCCGTGTCAGAAGGTAAAACTACAACGTCAGAATCATTGTGTTCTATTTATGTAATGAAAAACTCTGTAGAAGTAACTAAAGTTACTGGAGTAGAAACAGAGACTTATGTTGAACCTAGTAAAATAGTAGCTGCATGGTGCGGTAGATTTGATGATATAAATAAAACACATCAAAAACTAGAACATATAATAGAGTGGTATAATGCCTGGACAGTAATTGAAAATAACATATCGTTATTTATCAATTATATGATTCATAGAAAGAAACAAAAATACTTAGTACCAAAAAGCCAAATAATGTTTCTTAAAGATCTTGGTGCTAATGCAAATGTATTCCAAGAATATGGTTGGAAAAATACAGGAACATTATTCAAAGCTCACTTACTATCTTATACAATTGAGTTTACAAAAGAAGAGATTGATGTAGAAACAAAAGAAGATGGTACAGTAGTTAGAAAAACATATGGTATAGAAAGAATACCAGATCCTATGTTAATTAAAGAGATGAGAGAATATGCAGATGGTGTTAACGTGGATAGATTAGTTTCATTTGCAGCCTTGGTTGCTTTTATGAGAATACAAGAATCTAACAGGGGTTACAGGAAAAGAACTATACTAGATGATGATGCTAAAAAGTTGCAAAAGTCAGAAAATTTATATAAATTAAAGAGTAGTCCGTTTAGACACGTTGGTAATAAATATAAAAAATTTAAATCAGGTTCTTTTAAACGTTCTCCATTTAAAAACATTAAATAAATACTATGCAGGTATATAATGCGCTCCAATTAAAAAAAGGAGCTAAAGTAAAACAAGAAAGAATGGGTACTCTTACCCAGCCTTTACAGTTCCTACCTAAGAAGGATAAAACACAAGAATGGGCTGCATGGAATCTAGATTGGTTAGAATGGAATGGTCTTAAACAATTGAGAAGAAACTCAAGAAGACTAATGAAGAACTACAAGTTAGCAAAAGGTATTATTGATAGAACAGATTACATTGTAGAGGATGATAATGAAATGAAAGACATTGTAGAAAATCTTTTAGATGATACTTCAAATGCTCTTGAATTAAGATTCTATCCTATTATACCAAATGTTGTGAATGTACTTGTCGCAGAATTTGCAAAGAGATCTACTAAATTAACTTATAGAGCGGTTGATGAGTTTTCATATAATGAAATGCTTGAGCAAAAAAGAGCTGAAGTAGAACAAACATTAATGGCTGATGCACAAGTTAAGATAATGGCTGCTATGGTTGCTCAAGGTTTAGATGTAAATAATGAAGAAGCGCAGCAGCAAATGTCTCCTGAGAATATTAAAACTTTACCAGAAATAGAACAGTTCTTTAAGAAAGACTATAGATCTATGGTAGAACAGTGGGCAGAACATCAACATAAAGTAGATGTAGAAAGGTTTAGAATGGAAGAGCTAGAAGAAAGAGGTTTCAGAGATATGCTTATTACAGATAGAGAGTTCTGGCATTTCCATATGATGGAAGATGACTATCAAGTAGAACTTTGGAATCCTGCACTTACATTCTATCACAAATCTCCAGATACAAGATATATATCAGAAGGTCAATGGGTAGGTAAAACAGATATGTTAACTGCTGCAGATGTTGTAGATAAGTTTGGTTTCTTAATGACCGAAGAACAGCTAGAAGCATTAGAAGCTGTTTACCCAATTAGATCTGCTGGTTATAATATAACTGGTTTACAAAATGATGGTTCTTTTTATGATGCTACTAAGTCTCATGAATGGAATACTAATATGCCATCTTTAGCTATGAGACAATACACTAGTTTCATGGGTGGTAACGGACTTTATGATGGAGGAGATGTTGTAGCTGACATTATAGGTGAAAGTGAAAGTATGTATGATTCCCCTGATACTAATCTATTAAGGGTTACTCAAGCATACTGGAAGTCACAAAGAAAGCTAGGGCATCTTGTTAAAGTTACAGAAGATGGAAATGTTATAAATGAAATTGTAACAGAAGAGTATAAGATTACAGATAAGCCTATTTATGATAATAGATTATTCAAAAATAAAAACAAAGAAACATTATTATTTGGAGAACATATAGACTGGATCTGGATTAATGAAGTATGGGGTGGTATTAAAATAGGACCTAATATGCCAAGTTATTGGGGTATGAATAATCCTAGTGGGTTTACTCCAATTTATTTAGGTATAAATGACAATAAATTAAATCCTTTGAAGTTTCAGTTTAAAGGTAGTGATTCTTTATATGGCTGTAAGCTTCCTGTAGAAGGTGCAGTATTCTCAGATAGAAATACTAAGTCAACAGCATTGATTGACTTAATGAAACCTTATCAAATAGGATTTAATATTGTAAATAACCAGATTGCAGATATATTAGTAGATGAATTAGGTACTGTAATTTTATTAGATCAAAATGCATTACCAAAACATTCATTAGGTGAAGACTGGGGTAAAGGTAATTTATCTAAGGCTTATGTGGCCATGAAAGATTTCCAAATGTTACCTCTTGATACATCTATTACAAATACAGAGAATGCATTAAACTTCCAACACTTTCAGAAACTTGATTTAGATCAGACTAATAGACTTATGTCTAGAGTTCAGCTAGCAAATCATTTTAAGCAACAAGCTTATGAAGTAATTGGTGTTAACCCACAGAGAATGGGTCAACAACTTTCTCAGATGACAGCAACTGGTGTAGAACAAGCAGCAAACGCTTCTTATGCTCAGACTGAAATGTACTTTGTACAGCATGCAGATTACTTAATGCCTAGAGTACATGAGATGAGAACTGATCTTGCACAATACTATCATAGTACAAAACCATCTACTAGACTAACATATATAACATCTCAAGATGAGAAAGTAAACTTTCAGATAAATGGTACTGACTTATTGTTAAGAGACCTTAATATATTCTGTAGTACAACAGCTAATCATAGAGCGGTATTAGAACAACTTAAACAATTAGCAATGCAGAATAATACTTCTGGAGCATCTATATATGACTTAGGTAAGATTATACAATCTGACTCTGTTGCTGGATTAAATACTGTTCTTAAAACATCAGAAGAAAAACAACAGCAGCAGAAACAACAAGAAATGCAGCAACAACAGCAAATGCAACAAGAACAATTACAAGCTCAACAACAGCAAGAGCAAATGAAAATTGATGCTGAAGCTCAAGAAGCTGAGAAGGATAGAAGAAAAGATATTCTTATTGCTGAAATTAGAGCTGCAGGTTATGGTGCTATGTCAGATGTTGATAAGAATATGCAATCTGACTTCCAAGATGCTATGTCTGATATTAGAAAAACAGAACAATATCAAGAGCAAACAGATCTTCAAAGAGAAAAAGAAGTTAATAGAATGAATAATGAAGCTTCTAAAAATCAAATTGAAAGAGAAAAAATACAAGCTCAGAAAGAAATAGCAGATAAACAGTTACAAATTGCAAGAGAAAATAAAAATAAATATGATGTTAATCCAAGAAAGGATGACACTTAGCTATATAATGCAAAAAAAGAAATAAAAACTTACAAATAGTTTTAAATCTTTAAGATTTATTTTAGTATATTATTATATAAACAAAACCAACAAAAATGAGTGAAGAAAAAAACACTATAGAAGAAGTAGCAGATACGTCTTCTAAAGTAGAAGAATCTACAACGGTAGATCAGGTTGAAGTTAACATTGATGAATTATTTGGACAACCAGGTGCAGATAGTGTAATGTTACCAGAAACCGAAGAAGAAGAAACTAAAAATACTATTTTCTCAAAGGAGAAAGAAATAGATACAACGTTCATTGACAAGCCTGTTGAAACATCTGAAGAAGTTACAGACACTGAACCTGCAACTGCTGAAGAAACAATATCAGAATTAGATGATATGATCTCTGAAGCAGAGGGAGATACTCAAGTAGGAAGACCTAAAGTAGACAAAAGTGGTTTAGTTGATTTGGCAAATAAAATGATTGAAGAAGGTACTTTGTTACCATTTGATGATGATAAGCCAATTGAAGAATATAGCGCTAAAGACTTTAGAGAATTGTTTGAAGTTAATTTTCAACAAAGAGAAGAAAAAATAAGACAAGATACTCCAAGAGAGTTTTTTCAGTCTTTACCTGAAGAACTGCAGGTAGCTGCTAAATATGTAGCAGACGGTGGTCAGGATCTAAAAAGTTTGTTTAGAACATTAGCTCAAGTAGAAGATACAATGGAACTTGATCCTAATAATGAAGCTCATCAAGCAGAAATTGCAAGACAATATCTTCATGCTACAAGATTTGGAACTCCAGAAGAAATAGAAGCTGAAATACAAGATTGGGCAGATTTAGAAAGACTTGGTAAAAAAGCTAAACAGTTTAAACCTAAGTTGGATAAAATGCAAGAGCATATAGTTGCTAAACAACTTGCAGATCAAGAGCAAAAAAAAGCTCAACAAGCAGAGCAAGCAAAAGCATACCAAGATAACGTATATAATACACTTGCTCAAGGAAAGTTAGATGATCTTAAACTAGATAAGAAAACTCAAAGTTTATTATTCTCAGGACTAGTTCAACCTAACTACCCTTCTATATCTGGTAAGCCAACAAACTTACTAGGACATTTACTTGAGAAGTATCAGTTTGTAGAACCAAGACATGACCTTATTGCAGAAGCACTTTGGTTACTTGCAGATCCAAAAGGGTACAAAACTAAAGTAAGATCAGTAGGAGCAAATGAAGCAGTAAAGAAAACTGCTAGAGCTTTAAAGACTGCTGAACAAGCTAGAAAACTTACTTCATCAGCTTCAGTTAGAAGAAATGATTCAACAAGCGTAAAAAGAACAGCAAGAAAAGCACAACCAACAGCGAAAAAGAACAATATGTTCAAACGCAATTTTTAATTAGTAAACAAATAAACAAATATATAAATGGCAACTCCAGTTTTAAACAATGGTATCTTTCTACGGGATACAGCGTACAACGCAAGTTCACACGTAGACTCTTACCACTTGGTTAACATGTTGAAGGATGCAGAACCAATGGACTTAGGTCCAGTTGACCTATGGGCAATGGCTCAGAAAGTTGAAATGCCTCTTTATCAAATGTCTAGCTTTGGTGGTAAAAATGTAATCATGGTAGACAATGCTCGTGGTGAGTACAAGTGGCAAACTCCAGTGTCTAATGATCTTCCTTATATTATTGAAGACATTGAAGACCCAGCTTTAGCACTTGGTGCAGATGGTCAAACATTCCGCATTAAACTTTCACGCAGAGAGTTTGGTCACGGTGACATTATTACTTATGACAAGTATAATGGAACTGAACTTTACATTACAGAGGAAGATATTCTTCCAATGGGTGATGGTTACATCTACACTGTTCAGCTTGTTAACAATAACACAGCTGCAGTTATGAATAGAGACTTCTTGGCTAACGGAACTAAGTTCTTTAGAAAAGGTTCTGCAAGAGGTGAATATGGTGAAAGATTCTCTGACATCACAACTAAAACAGGTTTCCGTGAATTCTACAACTATGTAGGTGGTGCTGAAGCTCATGTACACTATTCTATTTCTTCTAGAGCAGATCTTATGATCAAAGGAGGAATGAATGCAGATGGTACTGTACCTGTAACAGAGATCTGGAGAACTTATGATAAAGGAATGGATCCTTCTATTGCTTCTCTAGATGATATGGTAAAAACTATGGGTAAAGATAAAGTAAAGAGAGCATTTGATAATGGTGATCTTTCTAGAACTTTCCTTACTCAAATGGAAGCTGCTCACTTAAGTAAGATTGCTTCTGATATTGAGTGTTACTTAATGTGGGGACAAGGTGGTAGAGTTAGACAAGACGGTCCAGATGATTTAAGATTATCTGTAGGTCTTTGGCAACAGCTTGATAACTCTTTCAAAAGAGTATACAATAAAAATAACTTCAACTTAGATTTATTCCGTTCTGAGATCTACAACTTCTTCAATGGAAAAGTTGAGTTCCAAGGTCCAGATCCAAACAGACAATTAATTGTCCAAACTGGTATGGGTGGAATGAGAATGGTAAATGAAGCTATCAAAAGAGAAGCTGTAGCATCAGGTCTTGTAATTCAAGCTGCTGATATAGGTGCAATCACTGGTCAAGGTATGGACTTGAACTTTGGTTTTGCTTACACTTCTTATGTAATTCCATTCTTGGCAAATGTTAAGTTTGTTCTTAACCCAGCATTTGACAATGTGAATACTAATGATATTGAGAACCCAATCATTGATGGTTTCCCATTATCTTCTTATTCATTCATTATCTTTGACATCACTGATAATACTAATGACAACATCTTCTTGTTGAAATTAGACTGGGACAACCAGTTGAAATGGTGGTATCAAAATGGTACAATGGACTACATGGGTAGATCACAAGGCTTCCAGTCTTCTGGACAGTTTAATGGTTACCGTGTAATGATGTCACAGACAATGCCTGCAATTTGGGTAAAAGACCCAACTAAGGTCTTAAAGATTGTAATGAGAAACCCAGTAACTGGCGGATCATTCTAATATAACACAAACAACTCAAGAAAGGGGGAGGAAGCGTCCTCTCCCTTTTTTATTTAAAAATTTAAGAAAATGGCATTAACAACATTTAGATCAAAGAGAACACAACTTTGGCAATATTTAAATACAACTGTAGATTTCTTTCTACGTTCTGTAGGTCTTAAAAATTCAGATTCATTAGAACCTGGAGCAACTACAATACCTGTATCATTAAAAAAAGATGATCTTCAAACTTATACATTAGGTTCTACTGAATATGATGTATATAAGTTTAAAGGTTGGACTGTTTTAAACGGTTCAAATATTTACATAGTAGATATGGGACTTATCAATGTATCAACAGGACCTATGCTTATTATTAGTAATAAATCAAACATTGCTGCAGATGATACAGCAGGTGTTGGAGGATTTACAAATGGAGCAATTGCAAATACAGGAACTTTAGTAGAAGACAATGGTACTAGTACTACCCAATTGGCAACTTTATTTTATGTAAATCAGGATAATACACTTACTGGTGTAGATGATAACTACATGTTTCTTATTGCTGCAAATACAGGATTAGTAGCTCTTGAAGCAGAGGCATACGTAGACATTGAGTTCATTGTAGAAAAAGGAGCTACAGTAACATTAACAACATTTTAATAACTAGAAAAAATGGCAGAAGAAAAATTATTTGAAGTAGCAAATGAAAAAGGTACCCCTATTACAACAATGGAGGGTCAAGCAAAAGTAGCATATAAATATGAAGGTGAAGAAACTTTTACAGAAGTATTAGATAAACCTATAGAAAAAGGAGTAGTAAGGTCAGAAGCAGGTAAATTTCCTGATGCTGAAGAAGGTAAAACAATTAAAGAAACTAAAATTGAAGTAATACCTACTAATTATCCTTTTTATAAAAGTAGAACAGCTACTAAAGCTACAAGTAAAGGTAGTGATCTTCTTGTAGGAGATAAGTTCAAACTTGAAGGAACTGAACCTAGAACTTTTAAAGAAAGAAAGGATGCAAAAGATAATGCAATAGCAAATAAAAAAGCTGCATTATCTACAGAGTAATAACCAGGCTGGTGTAAAAGCCAGCCTATTTTTAATAACCAACAAAAACAAAAACCAATGACAGATAGCAATTTTACAATGGTACAGGTACCAGCAGGAACAAAATCAAAAATTTCTGTAAAACCTTATTTTAATGCAAATGTTGAAAATATGGGTCTAGAAGATTACGGACTTAGTTTATTTGATGGTGTAAAACACCAAGAACAACTAGCGTGTCTAGAGATCAACGGTATTAGTAGATATTTAACTGGCTTAAATGAGTTTGCTCCAGAAGTTAAAAAACTTATGCCTGAAGCAAGAGATGCAAAGATAAAGCAAATAAGATCAGCAGTAGCTGACTTAGAAGCAGAACTAGCATCTAACATTCTTGATCCAGAAGACAAAGACTTTTGGAACAAAGTTAAACTTTTAAAGCCAGATAATAATGAGTTCTGGAATAAGATTGACATTAGTGTAGGCAATGAACCTTTATTTCTAAATGCAACAGATCCTTATGATAGAATTAAATTATTTGCAATTGAAGCAGGTGGCTTTTCTCTTATTGCTAAGAGTTATGAAGATGCTAGGTCAAGACCTAGACCACCTAAGTTTTATTTAGATAAAGAAGAACAAACTGTATCTAGTAGAACTGAATACAAGAAACTAAGAAATAAAGCGCTATCAGAACTACAGAAGTTGTTTGATAAGAATAGTACTAAATTATTCTATGTAGCAAAAGTTGTAGATGCTAATAGTCCGCAATATAAAAAATCAACACCACTAGATGTCATGTATGAAAATATGGATGAATATATTCATGCAGAGGGATCAGATAGTAATATGGAAAGAGCAGTTACTACTTTCATAGATGCAGTTAAATCTGACATGGAGTCATTAAAGATTAGAGCAATTGTGAAAGATTCATCTTTTTATAAAGCTATCATAACTAAGAGTGATGGTCATATTTACCATGCTCAAAAGAACGCTTTATTAGGTAGAAATGTATCTGATGTTGTTGAGTTTCTAAAGAACCCACTTAATGAAGATATCTTGGATGACTTAATGAAAAAGTGTGAGAACTATTGGAACAATTAAAATAAAATAAAAATGTATAAACGTATCCCAAAAGCCCAAAGAGGTGTGGCTAAAATAGCCAAGAGTTTAAAGACTGCTAAAAAAATTAGCAATGTAGCTAAAAAAGGAGCTCCAGCAATTGTGAGAAAAGCAAAAGGTGTTAAGAGTGCTCAGAAGAGTTTAAGTCAAGCTGGACTAACTGGAACTACTGCATCACAACTTAGATCTCAGTTTAACGAACTTTTAAAACAAGCTAGTGCATTAAGTAAGAAAAAGGCTTCAACTAAAAAATTAGCTTTAAAACAAAAAGGTGGTATGGTAAAAACACCTAAGAGAAAAAATGCAACGATGTCTAAGTTTATTCCTGGTGGGGGTACGAAGGTTGGTCCAACTAAACCTGTTCCTAAGCACTTAAGAGGATCGAAGTCAGCTGCTGATTTTAAACGGGCACCACTTACTAAAAAAGTATCTAAAAAAATAAAACGACAATTAAGTAAAGTAAGACCTGTAAAAAAAGCAAGAAAAAGAGGTTAATATGAAAAAGCGTTTACCAAAAGCACAAAAGGGTTTAGCTAAGATCACTAAGAAAATACCTAAACCCAAACTGCCTTCTAGAACTGTAACTAAAGGTAGGAGTGGGAAGATGTATGAAACTGATTCATATGCTAAAGAAGGTTTGAAACAAGCTTTAAAAAAGCGCAAGGTTATTAATTCTGGTGACTTAAAAAAAGTACAAAAGTTTTTAAAGAACCCTAATATTACTAAACAAGATCAGCTTGATTTTTTTAAGCAAGCATTAGAAAACAATCCAAAGATGAAACTATATCAATATGGAGGTTTCACTCCTCAACCCCTCTCTAGAAGGAAAGCATACATGGCAAGTAAAGATCCAAGAAATCGCGATATAAACAGAGGTCCAGAAGGTATGAGTACGGGTAAGATTATAAAAGGACTCACAAATAAATCTAGACCAACATTTGATATGACAATTCAAGGAGCTCCAACATCACCTTCACGTGAAATATTGGATAGGGAGCTAGATAAAGTCAGACCAAGACCTGGTAATAAAATGGGAGCAAATCCATCTTACAGATCAGGTGGTAGTATATATCATGCTAAACAATTTAGAAGATCTAGAAAGCACTAATTATGAAAAAGCTTAAAAAATATCAATATGGAGGTGCTAAACGGATAATAACTGAAGCAAGAAAAATGGCTGCCCCTTCAAAAGTTAGTCCAATTTTAAAAAGAAAAATGCAGGGTTTTGAACCTAAAGTGCTCCTAGCACCTAATAAAATTGCTTATAATGCAAGACTGAGAGCTGCAAAAAAGAGAGGTAATCCTATTAAGTCTAAAATCTTACGAGGACCAGTAGAAGGAGATCCTGCAGTATTATATGAAATAATGCATCCCAATAAACCAATTAGTAAGCGTAAAGATCTTTCTAAACTTTTAAATAAGGCTAAACCAAAATTAATAAAAGGTGGGTCATTAAGAAGAAGTAAAAAATATTAACTATGAAGGAATTAAAAAAATATCAAGGAGGAGGTGCAGTACGAGCTGCTAAAAGAATGTCTAAATTATTAAAGCCTGTAAAGAAAGGTAAATATACTATACCTGCTAAATATAAAAATGTTCCTACTAAAAGTGCATATATAAAGACAAGTAAAATACCTAAAGGTGTTGCTGCAAAATCTTTAACTAAAAAATATTCTAAACTATTAAACCCACCTACATCTACAAAAAGAG
>Ga0213859_10000095_pt1 | contig 38666 bp, 39 predicted proteins | sample PICome_2_FD_160133 | JGI IMG/M metagenome (GOLD analysis project Ga0213859, IMG submission 160133) | Coastal seawater microbial communities near Pivers Island, North Carolina, United States - PICO304 | ecosystem: Environmental > Aquatic > Marine > Coastal | place: USA: North Carolina...
ATCCATTTTATTCCATGAGAAATTCTAGCATTAGAACGTAATAAAAAAGGAAACTCGACTGTTTGTCTTCTTTTTCTTTTAATATATTTTAAATAAACAATTGGAGAACTATTTATTAAACTTATTTTAATAAGCTCTTCAAATTTTTTTTTGTAATGTATTTTTTGAATACTTTTCAAACTTTTTAAAAATAATTTTTCTGAAGTTTGTTTATTACCATTTATCATAATTTGATTAATTATGTTTTCTTTTATATTAATTTTTTTTTTCATAAATACTTAGATAATTTTTTTGTTCCATATTTTGAACGTGATGTTTTTCTATTTTTTAAACCAGAAAAATCAAGTTTACCTCTAACTAAATGATATTTTATTCCAGGTAAGTCTTTTACTCTACCTCCTCGAATTAACACAGTCGAATATTCTTGAAGTTTATGACCTTCACCAGGTATATAAGCTGTTATTTTTTTACCATTTGTTAATCTTAAACGAGCCAATTTTCGTAAAGCAGAATTTGGTTTTTTTGGAGTTCTTAAAAATATTTTAAGACAAACTCCTTTTTTCTGAGGATTAGATTGTAATGCAGGAACTTTGTTCCTTTTTATTTTTGATAAACGTTTTGTTTTACAAAGTTGATTAATTGTCGGCATTAAATTTTAACTCAAATTAAAAGCAATTATTAAAACACAGATACGTATACGTAGATGTAGGGTATTAAATAAGTTAATAAAATTTCATGTATAATATTATTATTTATTTTTAACGTAGAAATTATTATTGAAATATAAATATAAACCTGACCAATTACTAAAATTGAGTATATGAACGATTTTACAATAATTATTTTTAAAAATTTATTATAATTATTTTGTTTTGATAAACTTATAATTAAATAAAAAAAGTACACATAAAAAATTAATGTAATTGTAATAAAAATAAAAGTTAAAAAATTAACTAAAAAAACATAAAAAAAATAAAAGTTAAACAATAAAAAAGATTGAAAAAGAAAAAAATAACAAATTACAACACAAAACCTAATAATGTTTTTAAACTTTTTTTCTGTATAGAAAATAAAAGTTAAAAATAAAACTAAATTAATTAATAAAAATTCTAAAGGATTTAAAGCTTGTGCCAAAAATAAAAAATTTCGAACAATAGCAATAGAATTTCTAATTAAAGTTCTGAAATCTTCGTTTATTAAAAAAAATTTTCCTGCCGTTAAATGATATTCTTCAAAAATATGTTCTACTAAAAACCAACCTAGTGAATTTTCAAAAAGAAGTAATTCTGTAAAATTATTTAACGATTTAAAAAAAATCGTTAAAACTAAAACACTCATAACTTTTCCAGCTATAATATATAACATACTTACACAACAAAAATCAATAATTTTTTTGATTTTAAAAATACTCATTATCGGACTTGAACCGATACTCTTCAAAAAGAATCAGATTTTAAGTCTGACGTGTCTACCAATTTCACCAAACGAGCAAATATTAAATTTTTTAAAAATATTCCACAATTCGATATTTTAACTTTGGGAGCTCAAATTTTTGGACTATTAATTAGTTTATATTTTTTTTATGCTTATTCAATTTCTACTAGTATAACAAATTTTATTGAAGTAAAAAAGTTTAGAACAAAAAAATTTACTAACAATAATACAATAATAACTAAAATTGAAAAAGATTTAAATTATAATTTATGGTTAATTAGCTATTGCTACGTTAAATTTTTAAAATAAATTATAAAATATTCGGGGGTATAACTCAATGGTAGAGTGTATGCTTTGCAAGCATGAAGTTATCGGTTCAAGTCCGATTACCTCCACAATAATTTTAAAATTTCTCTTCAGGCTGGATTTGAACCAACGTCTAAGTGGTTAACAGCCACTTGCTCTACCGCTGAGCTACTGAAGATTAGAATTTTTATTTTAAATACGATTTTATTACCTCATTTAAATTTAACCATATTAACTTTTGAGATAACGAATTTGTAAATATTATATCGTCTAATATTTGAATTTGAAAAAGTTTATAACTAATTTGTAAATAAGTTGGTGGTAAGGGCCATAACTCTGAAATAATTAAATAATAACGTATTAATTTGTGACTCTTTTTAGAAAAAGTTATTAAATCCCCTTTTTTTAATAAAAGTGAATTTTCAGAAACAACTTTATTATTAACTAAAACATGATTATGCGATATTAATTGTCTTGCATTTCGAAGACTTAAAACAAAATTAGATCTAACTAAAATAACATCTAAACGTTTTTCTAAAAAATTACTAAAAAAAACTTTTGTATTGATTTTATTTTTAATTTGATGTGAATTTTTAACTGACTTATTTACTAATTTTTTTAAATACTTTTCCTTCAAATAACCATAAAAAAGATTAAAACTTTTTTTAGTGATAATCTCTTGTTTATAATTTCTTGAAAAAAAATTGTTGAATTTTGAAATTGTATATGAATTTTGATCGTAAAATTTGTAATAACAGTTTCGTTTTTGTGATTTAGAATTTCGATTTAATTTAAATAATAAATTTTTCCATTTTTTTTTTTTAAATTTTAACAATTTTTGTCGATTTTGTACATTATTTCGTAAATTTAAAAATTTTTTATATACCGGTCTGTGCCGATATTTTTTAGTAATAATCATAGAATTAAAATAATTTAATATTTCGTCTTAATATTGAAAAAATTAAAAAAAAATAAAATTTTTTTACTCTATTTTTTTTTAAAGATCCTTGAACTTGATAAGTGTTAATATTTAATTTATTAGAATCCCCAAATAAAATTAATGGAATATCTAATTTTTTTAAAACATTTAAAATATTAATATCTTTCACACTTGTGTTGTTAAAAACAATTAAATCAGGTTTTTTATAAAAAATTTTTGTGTTAAACAACGTGTTAATATTTCCTGTTAACAAGTTTTTTGTATAAAAACTTTTTGAAATAAAAAAATGATTTAATTGATTTTGTAAAAATTTGTTATAAGGAAATCCTATAAATAAAATTTTTTTATTTTTTAAATTATACAAATATATTAATTTTAAAGCTTGTTTTAAATTTGTAGATATATTTTCAACATTTGCCTTAAAAAAATATTTTTTATAGTTTTTATAAATTTGATATTTTAATACATGTAATTTTATTAATGATCTAGATTTTTTTTTAATTTTTATTTTCATTTTTACACTTTTTTACCTTCTTTTAACACAATTGACTCATTTGCATGTAGAATACCTTTTCCTTTATAAGGTTCTGGTATTTTACAACTTCTTAAAATTGAAGCTATTTGAGAAACTTTTTTAAAATCATGTCCAAAAATAAATAATTTTGTTGATTGATGAATTTTAATAATAACATCTTTAGGAATTTTATAATATAAACTATGACTATATCCTAATTTTAAATGTAAAAGTTTAGAATTTTTGTTCTCTGACATTTCAGATTCAAAGGCTTTATAACCAACACCTATTAATTTTAACTTTTTACAAGTAATGGAAGAAACTTCTAATATAGCTTGTCGAATTAAAGCAACAGTAGTTCCTTGCAAACTTTTAAATAAATTTTTCCATTTATTTGATAGTGTATTAAATGAATTATTGGTAACAATAATTATGTTTTTATCTTTTAAAATTAAAATTTGTACTTTTAATTTTAATAATTTTTGTTTAGATAAATTTTTAATTAATAAAATTTTCTTTTTTTTACAGTATATTACTGATATTTCACTAGGAATTTTAATAACATGACGCTTTGAAAAAAATTTCATTTAACTAGAATAATAGGTTCTCCTCCTAAAAAAAATTTTTTACAATTATTATTAGACATGAAACCTTTGTTTGTTGATAAAATAATCATACCTTTACTCGAATCTAATTTCCATAGTTGTTTTACCGAATAATATATTCTTAACTTAGGTTTACTTAACATTTTTATTAAACTAATCACGGGTAAACCATTTTTATATTTTAAAAATATCTTTATTGTTTTTAAATCATTTTTGGAGATTTTATATCCTAAAATAAAACCCTCATCCCATAAAACATTTAAAATACCTTGACATGCTTTTTTATTAGTTTGTAAAACAAAAGCTTTTTTAGCTAATTGACCGTTGTTAATGGTTGAGATCATATTGCAAATGTGATTGTTCATTAAAACAATTTTTTGTTTGGAGACAGATTTGAACTGCCGTCACAAGGATTTTCAGTCCTTTGCTCTAACCAACTGAGCTATCCAAACTTATATTTATTTTAATTTTAATATAAATTCACCTGAAATTTCAAATAATTTTATATATTGCAGTAAATTTAATTCTTCATAAACTAAACAAAAATTATCAACATTAAAAGTATTCTTAAACTTTTTTTTTTCAAATCTATTATTTGAAATTAATTTAATTTTAAACCCTAAATCTGAAAATAAAAAAAATCTTATTTTTTTCAATGCTATTAAAAAAAGTTTAATTTTTGGAACAAAGCATTTTAATCGTTTTTTATAAATTCGATATTCAAATTGTTCTTGAGCCGTTTTATTAACATGAGGTGATTTCAGTATTGAAAATATTTTTTTACGTGTAGGTCGCTGTGATTTAATTGTTAAAACAGATCCCATTAATTTTTGATTTATTTTTTCAGTAAAAAAAAATTCTAAAAAATTACGTAAAGTATTGTAATTTTTAGAATATACATCTATAATAATAAACATATTTTAAATTTTTATTAAATTTTAATGTGATAAATTAATGCTATCATTTAAATAAATACAAGTTAAAACGGTGAATACGTAAGCTTGAATCATAGCAACTCCTAACTCTAAACCCATTAAAATAACTAAAACTAATAGTGGAATGATATGTAATACAGAAAGGAAGTCTTCTAATAATAACATACTCCAAGCAAAACCTACAATTACTTTTAATAAGGTATGTCCTGCCATTAAGTTTGCAAAAAGTCGAACTCCTAAACTTATAGGTTTAAAAATATATGAAATTAATTCAATCGGAACTAATAATAATCCTAATCCTATTTGAGTATTTGAAGGTAGAAAAATTGATAACATATGAATTTTATGTCTTTGCATACAAATTAACATAACTCCAATAAAAATCGGAAAAGATAAAGCAAAAGTGACAATTAAATGACTGGTTATTGTAAAACTGTAAGGAACTAAGCCAATTAAATTGTTAAATAAAATAAAAGTAAATATTACAGCTATAAAAGGAAAATATTTTTCTCCTTCTTCATTCAAATTATCAAAAACAAGCTGTGCAGCTGTTTCATAAACAATTTCAATAAAAGTTTGCCAAACATTTGGAATAAAATAATAACCTGTTTCGTTTAAATAGTTAGAATCTGAACTAAAACAAGAAACAATAAAACTAAAAATTAATAAAACTATTAAATTAATAAATAACATATTTGTTATTGAAAAATCTAAACAAAATATTTTAAAAGAAAATATAGAAATAATTTGAAACTGCTCTAACGGAGTAAACAACATTTATATTTTTAATTAAATTTTATAATGAGCTAATCTTGTTTCTATTATACCAATTAAAGGAATTAGTATTAAAAAAAACAGAAAATAATAAGCACTTGCAACTTGACCTACAAATACGTAAATATCTTTTACAGGTTTTTGGCCTACCCATCCTAAAATTAAAAAATCAGCAACTAATAGCCAGTAAAAAATTTTAAAAATAGGTCTAAAAGTAGTACTTCTTACTTCAGATGTATTCGTAAAAGGAATTAATAGTAAAATAATTAAAGCTCCTCCCATAGCAACTACACCTCCTAGTTTATCAGGAATTGATCTTAAAATAGCATAAAAAGGTAAAAAATACCATTCAGGAACGATGTGTGCAGGTGTTTGCATAGGATCAGCAGGTATGTAATTATCTGGATGACCTAATAAATTTGGAAAATAAAAAACAAAAATAGAAAAAAATAATAAAAAGCTGAAAAACGCAAATAAATCTTTTACTAAAAAATATGGATAAAAAGGTATTTTATCTCCGCCACTATCTACACCTAGAGGATTATTTGATCCATCTTTATGTAATAACGCTAAATGTAACACTGTTAACCCAGCAATTATAAAAGGTAGTAAAAAATGTAAACTAAAAAATCTATTTAAAGTTGCATTGTTTACGGTGAAACCTCCCCATAACCAATCTACAATAGATTGTCCAACTACAGGAATAGCTGTTGCTAAACTTGTAATAACAGTAGCACCCCAGAAACTCATTTGACCCCAAGGTAATACATAACCCATAAAAGCGGTTCCCATCATTAAAATAAAAATAATAACACCAGAACACCATAATAGCTGACGTGGTTGCATATAAGATCCAAAATATAAACCTCTAAAAATATGTAAATATACAACAATGAAAAACATAGAAGCACCGTTTGCATGAATATATCTTATTAACCAACCATTTTTAACATCTCTCATAATATGTTCAACACTACTAAAAGCTAAATCAATGTGAGGTGTATAATGCATTGCTAAAAATACTCCCGACAAAATTTGAATAACAAGACATGCCAAAGCTGCTGAACCAAAACTCCAAGCATAAGTTAAATTGATTGGTGCTGGATAATGAATTATATGATTATCTAAAAATGATAATACATAATTATTGTTCCATCGTAACGTTTTTGTTACAAATGAAGCCATGAAACTTGAATTATTTGACGATTTTGAGGATGAAAAAGGATCTGAAAAAGAGTCAAATATTGAATTTTTTAATTTGTACGTTATTTTCATATATATATATTTTATTTATAAACTTTTTTATTTTTGTATATATACTTGTTAGCAAATCTATCATAATATATTAAAATAACTTTTAATTTTTTACAAAAAACATTTATTTAATATTTTTTTAATTCATAAATTTTTTGTAACAAAAATTAAATAGTTTTAACATTTAAGAATTCAATTTAATAAATATAAATCATAATTAAAAATTTTTAATTTACGCGTTATTATCTTCAAATATAACTCTACTTTCAAAAATTTTTATTTTTTCTGAGAGTTCATTAGCAAATTTACCACGATACCATTTAAATAACTTTTGATTTCTTGTGTCATAAAGTGCTGCAGTAAAAATTTTAATATACGTTGGATTCTGATTTAATAGAAGAGATGCTGCTCTACGAGCGAAAACCCAATTAGCAGGATTATAAATAGCGTTTATTAAGTCAGAGTTAGCAAGAAGATTATTATTTTGAATAAGATAATAAAGACCATTAGAAGAAATTAAATTAGAAACTCCAGTCTCTGTAGTACATATGAGTAAAGTCTGAAATAGAGGTTTATAACAACATAACATAAAAGTTGAGATACCAACATCAGTTAGATATAGTTGATCAAACGTATGTATATTCTGAAAAACCATATCGGAAACATCTAGTGGAGCAAAATTCTTAAAATGTTCCGCATAATCATTAATTACTTCTTGACATATTTCTGGAGTTAAAATATTATTATTAAATCTTTCTATATTTTGTTGAAAGATTTCTTGAAACATGTCTGGTGAGATGTATTGATCAAAAGGTAAATGGTCAGCATTTCGTATCTGTTGAAGTTGTTCTGTACCATATCTTGCTTTAAAATATTCTAAATGACTAATTGGATTACGAAGTAATTCACTAAAATTTAAAAGTTCCGGATTTACATATTCCACATTTGAATCAAAATGTGGATAACTTTGAATCTCAACTCTTTCGCCTGAATTTTGAAAGTCTTTACATGCAGATCTCCATGCCGCTATATTTTGCCACTTATCCGCAATACTAAATTGAGTCTCAACACTTTGCGATTGATAATTATTTAACACGTAACCTATATTATCGTTATCTAAATTTGTTAATGGTGAATTAGATAATGCAGAATTATAAGTAGGAACTACGAATTCATGATTCCCAGTATCCATAACGTCATTAGTTCGCAAAGAATAGTTTATAATTCCAACATCGTTTACTCCTTTCATAAAAGAAGATACAAAAGCATCAGTATAATCAAACTCTCCTCGTTCCCAAAAATTACCAGTTTCCGTAAAAGTAACAGAAGACGTATCAAATTCTTCCATGACAGGATCATTACCAATTCCATTACTCCAAGCTTGTTTTAATAAATCTGGAATTCTCGAAGAATCATGTTCCCTAAAAATCTCTAATGCTTCATTCCAGGATTCTGATTTAAAAGGATAAGAATCTAATCCGGTAATTGTATTAACTTCTTCTCCATTAATGTTATTTATAAATAAACTATTAGGAATTAATAATTCATTTTCAGGCAATACAGTCAACACTTTTTCAACTTCTAAAAATAAAAAAGTATGAGTTAAAAATAAATTAATTAAAAAGTTTAAATACAAAAAAATACAATTAAGTAAATCTAATAAAACAGTTTTAAAAACTGCTGTCGTTAAATTAATAGTAGACGTAACGATCCAGAAAATTATTGAATTTTCTGCTAATTTCATGCAAGCAAACTTTATTTCAAGATATAAATTAGAAAAACTATCTGTGAAAATATTAAATAATGAATTAAAATAAACAACACACAATAACCAAGCAAAAATAGTTGTTAATAATAATCCTTTAATAGCTTGTTTCTTGAATTCTGTGGTTCTAGTCCAACATAACCAAATAGTAAATGTTAGAATAATAAACAGAAAAAATAAATTTTTATTAACTAAAAACATACCCGTTGAAAATTCTTTTAAAGAGATTTGACAGTAAATAGGACTGTCACAATATATAATACTAATCATAATTTTAAATAACATCTTTTTTTTAGTTTTTTTTCTCTCTTACCTAATGTAAAAAAAATGTGAAATAGTTTTTAACCAAATATTTAAACATAAAAATATTTCAATATTGGAATCTAAAACGCTATTTACAGCAAATGCTGAAAATAAGCTTGGTTGAAAAAAATCATAATGCTTAAAACTGCCAAAAAATTTTATTAATTTTTTGTTAACATGTGTATTTTATGTTTTATTTTTGTTAAAATGTTTGAATAAACGCGATGTTTTTGCATTTGTATGTGTACGTTGACCTCTAACAGGCAATCCTTTAATTCGTCTTAAACCTTTGTAAGATTTAATATCAATTAAATTTTTTAAAGTAAATACTTGCAATTTTTTTAATTCTCCAGTAATCTTTAAATTTGAATTTTCGATTGTTTTAATTAATTTAACAATCTGATCATTTGTTAAATTAAAAGTTTTTAAATTTTTTGCAAATCCTAATTTTTTACAAATAACATTTGCTTGATATTTTCCTAATCCATAAATTTTTTGTAACGAAAATTGAATAGTTTTAACATTTGAAAGTTCAGTTTCGTAAATATAAATCATAATTTAAAATTTTTAATTAAAAATACATTAATTCCACTAACAAATTTACACTAAAATGAATTGAATTTAAAAAAACTGATGGATAAATTCCCATTACAAACGTCCCAATAATTAAAGGTAAAAACATTAAAAATTCACGTTTATTAATGTCTAAATAATTGTGAAAATATTGAGTTTTTAGATTTCCATATGCGATTCGATTAAATAACCATAACGAATAACATCCTCCAATAATCATTCCAGTAGCTCCTAAAAAAGTAATTGTGGTATTTGTTTTAAAAGAACCAACTAATATAAGAAACTCGCCTACAAAACTTCCTGTTCCAGGTAATCCTATATTTGACATTGTAAAAAATAAAAAAATCGTTACATATAAAGGCATAGTATGAACAAGACCTCCATAATATTTAACCATTCTAGTATGATGTCTATCATAAACAACTCCTATAATTAAAAATAAAGCACTAGCAACAAAACCATGACTTAAGCTTTGTAAAATAGAACCTTCTAAACCTATAACATTAAAACTAAACAAACCTAACATAACTAAATTCATATGTGCTACAGAGGTGTAAGCAATAATTCGTTTAAAATCTGATTGACGAATAGCTGTAAAAGAGGTATAAATTATGCCAACAACCGACATTGCATAAACAAATGGTGCAAAATAAAAGCAAGCTTCTGGAAAAATTGCAAAAGAAAATCGAATAAATCCGTACGTACCCAATTTTAATAAAACACCAGCTAAAATAACAGAACCAGCAGTTGGAGCTTCTACGTGAGCTTCTGGTAGCCACAAATGTACAGGAACCATTGGTACTTTTGTAGCAAAGGATGCAAAAAAAGCAAACCACATAATTTTTTGTTCTAGTGATGAAAATGAAAACGTCAATAATACTTCATAATCAGTCGTTCCTATTTGATAATATATATACAAAATAGATAACAACATTAACACAGAACCCAACAAAGTATATAAAAAAAAGAAATAGGCTGCTCTAATTTTTCTTTCTCGTGAACCCCATATACCGATTATTACAAACATTGGAATAAGAACACTTTCAAAAAATATATAAAAAAGTAACAAATCCAAAACACAAAAAACTCCAATTAAAAAAAATTCCATAATTAAAAAAGCAATTAAATATTTTTTTAAATCTGTTTTTATAGTTTCCCAACCTGTTAGTAAACAAATCGGTATTAATAAAGTAGTTAATAGTAAAAAAAATAATGATATTCCATCTATTCCTAGAGGAAAATTTAAATTTAAAATGGGAATCCAAAAAAATTTGTTAACAAATTGAAAAGTTCCTATTGATTTATTAAAAAAAACCCAAACAAATAAAGACAAAATAAATGTTAAACATGTAGTATTTAACGCAATTTGTCTTAATAAAACGTGATTTGATGAAGGAATTGGTAACAATAAAATAGCTCCTAATAATGGTAATAATAAAATATAGGATAATAAATTTTTAATACATAACATAACTTTTTTAAATAAAAAATAAATCACATTCTATAGGATTCGAACCTATGACCAACAGCTTAGAAGGCTGATGCTCTATCCAGCTGAGCTAAAAATGCTAAACTTTTACATAAATACTAACAAACTAAATTTATGAGAAATTAAAAATAATAATGTTGGATTAACAAATAAAAACAATAATAAAAAAAATAAACAAACAATTAACACAGAACTTTGAAATTTAATTGGATAATAAAGCTTACCTACTAAAACTTTTTCAAAATACACAATTTTAATTAATCTAATGTAATAAAACGTACCAACAACGCTACATAAAATACTTATTAATGCTACAAAATACATTGAAGATTCCATTGCTGTTAAAAAAATGCCCATTTTTACTAAAAAACCTATCATTGGCGGAAAACCTGCTATAGAAAATAAAACAATTGTAAAAAAAACAGCTAACATATAATTCGATTTTCCTAATAATACTAAATCTGTTAAATCTTTATTTTGTTTTTGTAAATAATTATTTTTTAACCGAGTTACTAAAAAAATAGACCAAACACATAAACCAGAGAAACTATAAATAATTAAATAACTTAATAACATTTGTAAACTTTCAAATGTACCTGCACTGAAAGAAATTAACGAATATCCCATGTGACTTATTGTACTATACACAAGTAACGTTTTTAATTTTCTTTGTTCTAAACCTCCAAAAGACCCAACAATAATTGAAAAAATAACAATTAATACCACAAAATATCGCCAACTGTCTACAAAACCATAAAAACTATAATAAAAAATTCTTAACAATAAAACAAAAATTGCTAACTTTGGTACTACTGAAAAAAAAAAAGTCGAAGACGTTGGAGATCCTTCATACACATCAGGAGCCCATACATGAAACGGTGCAAGTGTTAATTTAAAAAATAATCCTATTAAAATAAAAACTAAAGCAAATTTAATTAAATTTGTATCAAAATATAAAATTGTAGAATCAATTAAAGATACGTCTAAATGATTCGTAGATTCGTCCATATCTCTAATAAATTCTAACATGTCTACAACATCTTCTTCTTTATAACAAGATAAAGAGTTTAAAAAATTCCAAGTTGAATCGTTCATGCAACCACAAATTTCTGAAGTAATACTTAAGTCTTCTATTTTTATTATTTTTAGTATATCCCAAAAATTATATTCTATGCTATTACTAATACCAGGTGTAATATTCATAAATAATAAACGAAAATCATCAAAACAGATAGTTCCAGTAATTCCATATAACAGAGAAGAACCAAATAAAAATAAACTTGATGCAAATGACCCTAATATAAAATATTTAATTCCCGCATCTACAGAAAAAGTTGAATTTTTTTTAAATGCAGCTAATACATAAAAAGATAAACTTTGTAATTCAAGTGCTAAATATGCTGTTAAAAAATCATTTGATGAACACAGTAAAAATAAACCTAAGACAGAAAATAAAATTAATAAAAAATATTCAAAATTATTTATTTTTTGACTTAAAATATACGGTTGCATCATTAACAAACAAAATATAGACAAACTTCCAATGATTAATTTAGAAGAAAAACCTGCATAATCATTAACAAAAGTATTATTTAAACAAGACATTTCTAAAACATTTAAATGTTCATTTAAAACAAGAAAAATAGAAAAAAATAATGTTAACACACTTAAATATAAAACTGATGTTTGAATTAAAGGATATTTTTTTTGTATTGCTAAAAACGTACAATGCATGACTAAATAAATTATAGAAATTCCTAAGAATAATTCAGGAAAAATAACAATTTCTTTAAATACCAATGTTTCCATTTTCATTAAGCTTAAATAGATTTGAACTATTGTCCTCACGCTTATCAGGCGTGCGCTCTAACCAACTGAGCTATAAGCTTTTAACATTTTTCATATACGAAATAATAAAAATTTTTAATTTTACAAACTTAAAACTATTTTTTTTAAATAGATAAAATTATTTTTTTAAACATTAAGCATGAACTAAAACATTTTTATAATTTCTAGATAATTGTTTAAAAATCGTTTGAGTTTTATAATTTTCTTTTGGTGTAGTATTAATAGTTAAAACAACTGCAGCCAATGTTGCCAGTAATAATACATTACCGGCAATTAAAAATTGCAATACATATTGAGTATAAACAACTTGACCTACTGATTGAATCTCTGTAAAAACATCAAGTTTATCAAACCAATTTATATAAAAATTTGACAAAACAGAGTTTTTATAAGGATTTGTTTTAAAAGTTTCCGCGATAACCAATCCAATTTCAGTTAAAAAAACACTTCCAATTATAAAACCAAATGGAAAATATTTTAAAGAATTTTCTGTTTTATTTGATGTTTTTAAATCAAGCATCATAACAACAAATAAAAATAATATTGCAATTGCACCAACATATATTAAAATAAAAACTAAGGATAAAAACTCACACTTTAATAAAAATAATAAACTTGCTGCTGATAAAAAACTTAATACTAAAAATAAAACAGAAAATACAGCATTTTGCGCAGTTATTACCATGAAAGAACTTATTACTAACACGCTAGAAAACGTATAATATAAAATATTAAGAATCATTTTTTTGTTTTTTTATATCTAATTTTTTAATGAAAGAGGGATTTGAACCCCCGACACTTGGATTATGATTCCAACGTTCTAACCAACTGAACTATTTCATTTTGTTCCAGCTACACGTTCCCGTACAGCTACCTTGTTACGACTTCATCCAAATTATTAACTTCTCAATGGTTTTATTTTAAAATAAATGAAATTTTTCATTTAAAAATAAAATTTAAAACTTCAAGTAAAATTAACTCTCTGCATGTGACGGGCGGTGTGTACAAGACCAAGATACATATTCACCGCAACGTTCTAATTTGCGATTACTAGTGATTCCAACTTCATATAAACGAGTTTCAGTTTATAATTCGAACTAAGAAAATTTTTAAAGATTAACTTAAACTTAAATAATTTTTGTAACTTTTTGTAATTTTCATTGTAGCACGTGTGTAGCCCAACTCATAAGGGCCACAGGGACTTGACTTTATTCTTATCTTCCCTCAATTTATCATTGATCGTTTTTTTAGACTGTCAAAAAATATTAAATATTTAAATTTTTTTAACAAAAATAAACTTTACTAAAAATAAGAGTTGCGCTCGTTAAAGGAATGAACCAAACATCTTACGACACGAGCTGACGACAGTCGTGCAACACCTGTAATAAATAATATATAATATTAAAAAAAGTTAATATATATATATTATTTTATATGTCAAGAGTTGGTAAGGTTTTGCGCGGATTATCGCATTAAACCACATGCTCCACCACTTGTTGTAGGCCCCCGTCAATTCCTTTGAGTTCCAACCTTGCGACCGTACTCCTCAGGCGGAATGCTTATCGCGTTAGCTTAAAAATCTAAATTTATAATTTAAATTACAGCATTCAGAATTTACAGTGTAGACTACCAGAGTATCTAATTCTGTTTGCTACCTACACTTTCGTCCCTCAACGTCAGTTTTTACTAAAGAGTCGTCTTCACTACTGATATTCCTTTACGTGTCTATGGTCGTTACTCCTCGACGTAAAATTCTACTCTTCTGAAAAAAACTCAAGTATAACAGTATTAAATGCTATTCTAAAGTTAAGCTTTAGATTTTAACAAATAACTTGTAATACAGTCTACGAACCCTTTACGCCCAGTTATTCCAGATAACGCTTGCCCCTCCCGTATTACCGCGGCTGCTGGCACGAGATTAGCCGGGACTAAAACTTCTTTAAATAACGTCATTATCGTCTTTAATGAAAGAACTTTACAACCAAAACAGCCGTCATCATTCATGTAGTATTGCTGGATCAAACTTTCGTTCATTGTCCAATATTCCTCACTGCTGGCTAAAAATTTAGCCTGGACCTTGTCTCAGTTCCAGTGTGGTTGATCATCCTCTCAGACCAACTAAAGATCAACGGCTTGGACAGTCTATTAAACCTCCAACAACCTAATCTTACGCAGAAGTATCTTTTAGCGAATTAATTGTATTAATTCTTTTAATATTTTTTATAAAGTATTAACAAATTTTTTCAATTTAACATTTTTGTATGTTTAAAATCAATTTGTTTTATCCTAAACTATAAGGCAACTTTCTACGCGTTTCTCACCCGTTCGCTACGAAAAAATCGTTCAACTCGCATGTGTAAAGCATACTACTAGCGTTCATCTTGAGCCAGGATCAAACTCAAATACATAAAATTTTTACAATTTTTTAGAATTAAAATCTTTTATATAAAAACATATAAATAATTTTTAAGTTGTATAAAATATTTAAATATTTAGTACTTATTAGCTAAAAACCTTACGATTCTTACACATTAAGCCTATCAACGTAATAATCTATTACGTTTTTAAAAAAATAAATCTTAAAGTTAGTTTCTCACTTAAATGCTTTCAGTGATTATCTATTATAAACTTAGCTACTCGACAATGCTGTTGGTACAACAATCGATACACCATAGGTTTACTTTTCTCGGTCCTCTCGTACTAGAGTTTAATCTTTTCAATTTTTTAACGCTTGCGGTAGATAGGGACCAAACTGTCTCACGACGTTCTAAACTCAGATCATGTACCGCCTTCCTTGGCGAACAGCCAAACCCTTGGAACCTCCTACAGCTCCAGGATGCGATAATCCAACATCGAGGTGCCAAACCACTCCGTCGATAGGGTCTCTAGAGAGTGATTAGCCTGTTATCCCCGGCGTACCTTTTATCCGTTGAGCGATGATCATTTCCACACAGAATCACCGGATCATTATAACCGACTTTCGTCCCTGTTCGATTTGTCAATCTAACAGTCAAGCAAGCAATTTACTATTACGCTCTACAATTAAAATTTTTTTAATTTGAACTTACCTTAGTGCGCCTCCGTTACTTTTTAGGAGGCGACCGCCCCAGTCAAACTACCCATTATGCACTGTCTTAAAAAATAAGTAATAAAAAATTTTAAGAATGGTATTTCACTAGCATTTAAATTTTTTACTTGCGTAAACACTTATTAACAATTTCCCATTTATTCTACACATAAAATTTTTTATTACAATACATAACTATAGTAAAGGTGCACGGGGTCTTTCCGTCTAGCCGCAAGTATTCCGCATCTTCACGGAAAATTCAATTTCACTGAGATTATGTTGGAGACAGTAGGACAGTCGTTACGCCATTCATGCGGGACACCAATTAAATGCCAAGGAATTTCGCTACCTTTGGACCGTCAGAGTTACAGCCGCCGTTTACTGGGATTTCTAGTCAAAGCCTAAACTTTTTCTATTATACTTGCAGCACCGGGCAGGCGTCAGTCTCTATACTTCATTTTACAATTTTGCAGAGACCTGTGGTTTTATTAACCAGTCGCTGTCCTCGATTTTGTGACAGCTTTAATAGGTTGCCCTTATAAAGCTACTCCTTCTCCCGAAGTTACAGAGTCATTTTGCCGAGTTCCTTCAACATAATTAACTCAAGCGTCTTAATTTACTAAATTTGTCTACCTGTGTCGGTTTACGGTACGGTATTATATTTAAATTTGCTATTTCTTGAAATTATTAAAAGACTTTTATTTCTTCCAAAAAATAAAAATAATTTTTATAATTTGTCACATAATTTTTAAAACAATTTATGTTTACCCATTAAATCTCAACTTTCGTTTTATTCTTAGGGACCGATTTACCCAAAGAGGATTAGCCTTTCTTTGGAAACCTTAGACTTAAGACGACAATGTTTTACACATTGTTTATCGCTACTCATATCAATATTTTCACTTCTGATATCTACAATTTATGTCACCATAAATCTTTTTTGACTTACAGAACGTTCTGCTACCATTTAAATTCTCATTTAAATCTATCGTTTCGGTAAATAATTTTAGTCCCTATACATTTTCGCCACAAAAAATCTAAATCAGTGAGCTGTTACGCTTTCTTTAAAGGATGGCTGCTTCCAAGCCTACCTGCCGATTGTTTTAAATTTTTTACAAACTTTTTCACTTAATTATTTTTAAGGACCTTAACGAATAGTCTGGGCTGTTTCCCTCTCGACTATGGATCTTAGCACCCAAAGTCTGTCTGTTTAAAACCTTTTATTACGTATTTGGAGTTTCATTAAATTCAGTAAAACTTTACGCTCCCATCATTTATCGAGTGCTCTACCACCTAATAAAGTTTTTAAACGCTCTACTTAAATAGATTTCGCAGAAAACCAGCTATCTCTAAGTTTGATTGGCCTTTCACCCCTAATCACAAATCATCCCAGTATTTTTCCACATACACGGGTTCGGTCCTCCAATAAGCGTTACCGCTTTAAATTCAACCTGTTCATGATTAGATCACTTAGTTTCGGGTCTTATTTTAGAGACTTTTAAAAGCATTTTAAAACTTAATTTCTTTTTGCCTACATATTTACTTTAATTTAAGCTCGCCACTAAAATAAATTCATTGATCCATTATGCAAAAGGTACGCTGTTACTTTTTTAAAGCTTCAACTGATTGTCTGCATTAAATTTCAGTAATTGTTTAAATTCTTAAACATTTTTTCACCTTTCCTTCACAGTACTTGTACACTATCAATCATCAAAAACCGTTTAGATTTTGAGGGTGGTCCCCCAATATTCACACAAAGCATGACTTGCTTAATGTTACTTTTGAAAAACAAATTTTGTCTTATTTTACAGGGCAAAAATAAATATTTTTCCTTCTATGGCCTACAAAATTAAATAAAACTTAAATTGTTTAAAAATCTTTACTATGTTCGCTCGCCACTACTAACAGTATCTCGGTTGATTTCTTGTAAATTAGTTACTTAGATGGTTCAATTCACTAATTTAATTTCTATGCATAAAATATATACATAAAAAGCTTTTAAAAAGCACATTTTTGTTTTTGGTCTTTTACAACTCTACGCATTAAAAATACTTGTTATAAAATTTCGTATTAAACGACCAAAAATTTTTGATGTTTAGGCATTCATTTAATGCATTACTTTTTACACAACTTAAAAAAAGGGCGAACAACGGGATTTGAACCCGTGACTTTTAGAATCACAACCTAATACTCTAACCAACTGAGTTATAATCGCCAAATTTAATTTTTTATTAGAAGTAAGACTTGAACTTACAACCTCCGGGTCATGAGCCCGGCGAGCTAACCAATTGCTCTATTCTAACTTTAAAATTTGTTTTAATCCCATTCTAATGCACCTATATACCAAATATAGACAAATCCAATGCCTAATTCAATTATAAAATCAATCATAGACCAAAATCCTAATATATTTAATTGAGACAAAGATATACTCCAAGGTAATAAAAACATGGTTTCAATATCAAAAATAATAAACAGAATCGCAACGATATAAAATCTTACATCAAAAATATTTCGAGCATCTTCATATGGTTCAAATCCACATTCATAAGCAGACAATTTTTCAGTTTCCGGATTTTGAACTGCTAAGAAGTATGAAAGGGTTACTATAATTGAAGCCAAAACAACTGCAATTGTCAAAAAAATTAAAATTGATGAAATTTCAGAATAAAAAAGCGATTCGTTTAAATTTAAAAAAAATTTATTTGTTTGAACAAAATCTTTATAATTATTAATCATTTATATTTTAATTTGGAAAGGGTGGGATTCGAACCCACGGTATAAATCATTTATTATACAAAGATTTAGCAGATCTCCACTTTAAGCCACTCAGTCACCTATCCTTTGATTTTTAAATTTATGAATGATTCCCTATTACAAGTATTTAAATAAATTTAAAAATTAACTCTTGAATTCAAATGATTTCAGGTTTTAATAATATCTCTAACGGGATTTGAACCCGTGTTATTGCCGTGAAAGGGCAATGTCCTAACCACTAGACGATAGAGACATTTTATTATTATAAATTATTATGTATATATTTGTTTTTTTTCTCTCTTACCTAATGTAAAAAAAATGTGAAATAATTTTTGAATTTTTTTAAAATCTTATTTTTTTACAAAATAACCCATAAAATTGACAAAATATTTAAAATGATTCTTTTCAATTATATATACCTACACACATCATTAGAACAAAATTAATTTATTTGTTCAAAAATTTATTATATTTTTTTTCTCTCTTACTTAATGTAAAAAAAATGTGAAATAGTTTTTGAATTTTTTTAAAATCTTATTTTTTTATGAGATAACCCATAAAATTAATAGAATACTTAAAATGATCCTTTTTAATTAGATGTACATATTATTATGACAAAATTAATTTATTTGTTCAAAAATTTATTATATTTTTTCTCTCTCTTACCTAATGTAAAAAAAATGTGAAATAATTTTTGAATTTTTTTAAAATCTTATTTTTTTATGAGATAACCCATAAAATTAATAGAATATTTAAAATGATCCTTTTTAATTAGACATACATATTATTATGACAAAATTAATTTATTTGCTAAATAATATTTTTTTTTTATGTTCACTTGTTCAAAAGTTTATTGTATTTTTTTTCTCTCTTACTTAATGTAAAAAAAATGTGAAATATTTTTTTATTTTATCTAAATATGTAAAAAAATACAATAAATTTTATTGATAAAATAATAGACTTTGAAAACCAGTTTTGCAAAAACATTGGTTACTTTGAGTTAACTGTCAATACGTTTAATTTTAAAAAATATTATAGGTTTGAGGGTACTAAATAATACAATAAAATAGTTCATCGTACCTATAGAGTAAAAAAAAACTATTAAATTATAAAAATAGTTCATCGTACCTATATAGAGTAAATATGGAGAATGTAATTATAAAATATATACGTTTATAAGTTTATTTTACTTTTATAGAGCGAATTTTTAAATTTATATTTATGATTTAATTATTATATTTTTCTACATACTTAGATAAAATAAAAAAATATTTCACATTTTTTTTACATTAAGTAAGAGAGAAAAAAAATATAATAAATTTTTGAACAAATAAATTAATTTTGTTCTAATGATGTGTGTGGGTATATATAATTGAAAAAAATCATTTTAAATATTTTGTCAATTTTATGGGTTATCTCGTAAAAAAATAAGATTTTAAAAAAATTCAAAAACTATTTCACATTTTTTTTACATTAAGTAAGAGAGAGAAAAAAATATAATAAATTTTTAAATGAATAAAATAAAAATGAACAAGAGTAAATAACCAAGTTTATTTTAACTTACTATTTATATGAAAAATGATTATTTTATATTAGCTTTTTACACATTTATTATGAAAAAACAATTTCACGAAAATAAGATTTTAAAAAAATTTAAAAACTATTTCACATTTTTTTTACATTAAGTAAGAGAGAAAAAAAACTAAGAGAAAAATATCGTTTAAAGCGTATAAATAAGTAGAAACAATCTAATTATTGAATAAACTTAAAGTATACTAAGAATATTTAAAATTTATAACAAAATATAAAATGACATTTTATAATATTTATTGTGATAGTCCAGCTTATTGGCAAACTTCTTTACAAGAACCTGCAAGTATTACTATGGAAGGTATCTTGTTATTTAATAAACATTTATTCTTTTTACTTACTGTAATTGTAATATTTGTTGCATGGTTATTAAGTTATACTATTTATTATTTTTCTGAATTTAATAATAAGTATAATTCTACTTTTGTTCATTCAGAAGAATTAGAAATAGTTTGGACAACTATTCCTGCGCTTATTTTATTAATTTTATCAGTTCCATCATTTACATTATTATATGCAATGGATGAAATTGCAGAACCTGAATTATCTTTAAAAGTTTTAGGACATCAATGGTTTTGGAGCTATGAAATTTCAGATTTTAATTCTTGTCAAAAAGAGGGTCAAAGTTTAAAATACGTTTGTTATATGATGGTTTTAGATGGTTTACCAAAAAATAAACAAGGTTATTTTAGATTACTTGAAACAAACAAAAGAGTAATTTTACCAACAAATACTCATTTAAGATTATTGGTAAGTGCTGCTGACGTTTTACATAGTTGGACAGTTCCTTCTTTTGGTTTAAAAGTTGATGCTTGTCCTGGTAGATTAAATCAATTAAATCTATTTATTAAACGAGTTGGTGTATTTTTTGGTCAATGTAGTGAAATTTGTGGAGTAAATCACGGTTTTATGCCTATTGTTGTTGTATCGTTACCTACTTTACAATTTCATCACTATATAATGACAAAATTAGAATTAGGTTAATTTTTCAATAATAAAAGATGACATTAAAAAAAAAATTATTAAAAAAAAAAATAAAAAATTTTACTATTAATTTTGGACCACAACATCCAGCAGCTCATGGAGTTCTTAGACTTGTGTTAGAATTGAAAGGAGAAATTGTTGAGCGAGCGGATCCTCATATAGGTTTGTTACACCGAGGAACTGAAAAATTAATTGAATACAAAAATTATCTTCAAGCATTACCTTATTTCGACAGACTTGATTATGTTTCAATGATGTCTCAAGAGCATAGTTATTGTTTAGCAGTGGAAAAATTAGCAGATATAAAAATCCCTTTACGTTCTCAATATATTAGAGTATTATTTGCTGAAATAACTCGAATATTAAATCATTTGTTAGCAGTAGGATGTCATGCAATGGACGTTGGTGCTATGACTCCTTTTTTGTGGTCATTTGAAGAGCGTGAAAAATTAATGGAATTTTATGAACGAGTTTCTGGTGCTCGAATGCATGCAGCTTATTTTAGACCTGGAGGTGTTTCAATGGATTTACCCGCAGGACTTTTAAATGATATTTTTCTATTTGTAGAACAATTTAATATTCGATTACTAGAAGTTGAAGAGATGTTAACAGAAAATAGAATTTGGAAACAAAGACTTGTTGATATTGGTGTTGTTTCTGCTTCAGATGCTTGTGATTGGGGGTTTAGTGGTGTTATGTTAAGAGGTTCTGGTATTAATTGGGATTTGAGAAAAAGTCAGCCGTACGAAATTTATGATCAATTAGATTTTGAAATTCCTGTAGGAAGTAATGGTGATTGTTATGATCGATATTTAATTAGAATTTTTGAAATGAAAGAATCTTTAAAAATTATTGAACAATGTTTAAACAACATTCCTTTAGGAATTATAAAAACAAATGACAATAAAATAACGCCTCCTTCACGAAAAAATATTAAACAATCTATGGAATCGTTAATTCATCATTTTAAAATATATACTCAAAGTTTTGTTGTTCCGTTTAATGAAGTCTATGCTGCAAGTGAAGCACCAAAAGGTGAATTTGGTGTTTATTTAATTTCAAACAATACAAACAGACCTTATAGATGTAAAATTAAAGCTCCAGGATTTGCACACTTACAAGCTTTAAATCATATGTCTAAAGGACATTTAATTGCTGATGTTGTAACTATTATAGGTACTCAAGATATTGTGTTTGGAGAAGTTGATAGATAAAAAAATTAAAAAATGTTTAATAAAAAATTAAATCAAAAATTAACAATTTTTTCTGATGGCAGTTTTTTTTTAGAATTAATCACTTGTAATAAAAATAAAAAAATTGTTAAATGTTTAGACAAAGATCTTAAAAATTTTCAAAAAAATTTTCAAAAAAAATCATTAAATAATTTAACGAAATTAAATAATATAACATTATATAGAAAAAAATATTTTTAATGAAAAATCAAGTATACAAAGATAAAAAAAAAAGAAATTTAAGTTTTAAAACTGAAAACAAAAAATTTGTATTAAAAAGTATTTATAAAAATTCAAGTATTCCAAAAATGATTAGATGGAATTCAAGTTTAAAATTTACAGAGTTTTTAAAAAATAATCATTTAACTAGTTGCGTAAATCGTTGTGTTTTTACAGGACGAAAAAAAAAAGTTAACAAAAATTTTCGTTTATCTAGATTATCTTTGTTAAAATTTGCTCGTAATGGTTTTATTTCTGGTTTAAAAAAATCAACTTGGTAAGCATAATAAAATTTATATATGGCAGTAAAAAATATTAATCCGATTTATAAATTTGTAACTCGATGGCTTTTTTCAACAAATCATAAAGATATTGGTACTTTATATTTAATTTTTGGTGCTATATCAGGTGTTGCTGGTACAGCTTTATCATTATATATTCGAATTACATTAGCACAGCCTAATGGTTCTTTTTTAGAATATAATCATCAAATGTATAATGTTATCGTAACAGGACATGCTTTCGTTATGATTTTTTTTATGGTTATGCCTACTTTAATTGGCGGTTTTGGTAATTGGTTTGTTCCGTTAATGATAGGAGCACCTGATATGGCATTTCCAAGAATGAACAATATTAGTTTTTGGTTATTGCCACCTTCATTATTATTATTAATTGCTTCTATTTTATCTGAATCTGGAGCAGGTACTGGTTGGACTGTATACCCACCTTTATCAAGCGGTACTTCACACTCAGGAGGTTCTGTTGATTTAGCTATTTTTAGCCTTCATTTATCAGGAGCTTCATCTATTTTAGGTGCGATAAATTTTATTTGTACAATTTTTAACATGAGAGTTAAAAGTTTGGCATTTCATAAATTACCTCTTTTTGTTTGGGCTGTGTTAATTACCGCATTTTTATTATTGTTATCGTTACCAGTTTTAGCAGGAGCGATAACAATGTTGTTAACTGATAGAAATTTCAATACTACCTTTTTTGATCCAGCAGGTGGAGGTGATCCTGTTTTATACCAACACTTATTCTGGTTTTTTGGACACCCAGAAGTTTATATATTAATTTTACCAGGATTTGGTATTATTAGTCACATTATTGTAAGTACTGCAAGAAAACCAATTTTTGGTTATTTAGGAATGGTTTATGCAATGGTTTCAATTGGAGTATTAGGTTTTATTGTATGGGCACACCATATGTTTACAGTAGGGTTAGATATAGATACTAGAGCATATTTTACAGCTGCTACAATGATTATTGCAGTTCCAACTGGTATTAAAATTTTTAGTTGGTTAGCTACTTTATGGGGCGGATCTGTTGATATAAGAACTCCAGCTTTATTTGCGTTAGGATTCATTTTCCTATTTACTGTTGGTGGAGTAACTGGTGTTGTTTTAGCAAATTCTGGAATTGATGTGGCGTTACATGATACATATTATGTTGTCGCTCATTTTCATTACGTGCTGTCAATGGGAGCCGTTTTTTCTATGTTAGGTGGTGTTTATTTTTGGTTTGAAAAAATTACCGGTGTAAAATATTCAGAAATACTTGGTCAAATTCATTTTTGGGTTTTTTTTGTTGGAGTAAATTTAACTTTTTTTCCTATGCACTTTTTAGGTGTAGCTGGTATGCCTAGAAGAATTCCTGATTACCCAGATGCTTTTATTACTTTTAATAAATTAGCTTCTTGGGGATCTTATATTTCAGCAATTTCTTCATTATTTTTTTTTTATGTGGTATTTGAAGCATTTTCATCAAATAGAAAAGTTACCAGTTCTTATTTATAATTTACAAAAAAATATATTATGAACAAAAAATTAATAATTGAAAATTTACGAGAATTATCTAAAGTTTGTCCTTTAGAAAAAATTCAAATATTTAATGATAATTTAATTATAATTGTTAAACCTTCAGTTTTAAAAAATATATTATTATTTTTTAAAAATCATATAATGTTTCAATTTAAAATTTTAACTTGTGTTTCTGGTGTAGATTATCCAATGAACAAATATCGTTTTCAAATTGTATATGAATTATTAAGTGTTCGTTACAATTTTAGAATTCGAATAAAAACATTTACTCATGAATTATTAGGAGTTGATTCTTGTGATAAAATTTTTCCAGCCTCTGGTTGGTATGAATGTGAAATTTGGGATATGTTTGGTGTATTTTTCAAAAATCATTCTAATTTAAAAAGAATATTAACTGATTATGGTTTTGAAGGTTATCCTTTAAGAAAAGATTTCCCATTAAGTGGTTTTATTGAGATGAGATATAATGAAATAGAAAAGCGAGTAGTTAATGAATCATTAGAATTAGCGCAGGAGTATAGAACTTTTAACTATTTGTCTGCATGGGAATCTCAAAATAATTTTTAAACAAAAACAATGTTGTTTTTAAAATAACTTAAAAAAAGATTTTGTTTTGGGATATAGCCAAGTGGTAAGGCCCTCGTTTTTGGTACGGGTATTCAAAGGTTCGAATCCTTTTGTCCCAAAATTTTTTTAAAGGTAATTAGCTCAATTGGTAGAGCGTCTCGCTTACAACGAGAAAGTTAATGGTTCAAATCCATTATTACTTAAAAAATAAAATGTATTTAATTTTAGTTTTTTTACCATTAATAAGTTCAATAGCTGCTGGTTTATTCGGTAGATTTTTAGGACCCAAAGGTTCTTCAATAGTAACGGTACTATCATTAATAAGTACGTTTTTAGTATCAACTTTTGTATTTTATGAAGTTGCGTTAATTGGATGTCCTGTTTATATTAAATTAATTCCTTGGATGAATTCTGAATTATTAAATGTTGATTGGGGTTTTTTGTTTGATAGTTTAACAGTAACTATGTGTTGTATTGTAACTTTTGTTTCTTCACTAGTTCATTTATATTCTACTGAGTATATGTCACATGATCCACATTTACCAAGATTTATGTCGTATTTATCGTTATTTACTTTTTTTATGTTAATTTTAGTAACAGCGGATAATTATGTTCAAATGTTTGTTGGATGGGAAGGTGTTGGTTTATGTTCTTATTTACTTATAAATTTTTGGTTCACCAGAATACAAGCAAATAAAGCTGCCATTAAAGCCATGGTTTTAAATAGAATTGGTGATTTTGGTCTTGTATTAGGTATTTTAATTATTTTTGTAAAATATAAAGCTGTTGACTATGCAACAGTTTTCGCTATGACTCCTTTATTTATTAATCATAGTTTTATATTTTTAAATATGAATTTTAATTTAATAGATATTATCGGATTTTTATTATTAATTGGTGCAATTGGTAAATCCGCGCAACTTGGATTACATACCTGGTTGCCTGATGCTATGGAAGGTCCTACCCCTGTATCAGCTTTAATTCATGCGGCTACAATGGTAACAGCAGGAGTATTTTTGATAGCAAGAAGTTCTCCTTTATATGAATATACACCAACTATTTTAAAATTAATTACTGTTTTAGGAGCTTGTACTGCTTTTTTTGCAGCAACTGTTGGTTTATTACAAAATGATTTAAAAAGAGTTATTGCTTATTCAACTTGTAGTCAATTAGGATATATGGTTTTTGCATGCGGTCTTTCAAATTATTCTGTTGGTGTTTTTCATCTAGCAAATCACGCCTTTTTTAAAGCTTTACTGTTTTTAGGAGCTGGTTCAATCATACACGCTGTAGCAGATGAACAAGATATGAGAAAAATGGGAGGTTTAAAAAATCTTGTGCCATTTACTTATTCTATGATGGTAATTGGATCTTTAGCTTTAATAGGATTTCCGTTTTTAACAGGGTTTTATTCTAAAGATGTTATATTAGAAGTTGCTTATGGAAAATTCACCACTGAAGGCCATTTTAGTTATATTTTAGGTTCTATTGGTGCGTTTTTAACAGCATTTTATTCAACTCGACTTTTATATTTAACTTTTTTGTCTTCACCAAATGGTTACAAATCTGTTATAAGCTCAGCATATGATTCTTCATATCAAATTTGTATATCTTTGGCTTTATTATCTATACCAAGTGTTTTTATAGGATTCTACACAAAAGATATGATTATTGGGTTAGGAACAGATTTTTGGGGAAATTCTATTTATGTTTTACCAGAAAATATGAATATGATTGATGCTGAATTTATAGATCATTCATTTAAAATTTTACCGGTTGTATTAAGTTTACTTGGTGCAACTACGTCTTTTTTATTATATACTTTTTCAAGTAAATTACTATTTCAATTAAAAATTTCTTTTTTTGGAAAAAAAATTTATAATTTTTTAAATAAAAAATGGTTTTTTGATAAAGTTTATAATGAATACATAGGTCAATTTTTATTTAAATTTGGTTATAATGTAAGTTATAAAATTATTGATCGAGGGGTGTTTGAAATTTTTGGTCCAATGGGTTTATCGAGTAGTATTTTAAAAAAATCTTCATTAATTTCAAATTTACAAACTGGTTATTTATACCATATTACTTTAACAATGTTGATAGGAATTACTTTTTTTATAGGATTTAGGCAATTTTGGACTCTTTTCGGTGACTTATTTGATTTTAGATTGTCTATTATAATTTTTTTATTAAGTTTTTTTTTAATTTATACATCACGTAAATAAATTTACAAAAATATACATGAACATATTAAATATTATATTATACACATTCAGAACGGTAATTCAAAAGAGAGAAATTAATACTTTACATAAAATAAAAGGTATTTTTCAAAATGAACAATTTAAATATTTAAAAACTCGTCATTCTTGGCATTTAGTTGATCCTAGCCCTTGGCCTTTAGTAGCATCTTTAGGTGCATTTTTCATGACATCAGGAGGTGTTTTATACATGCATAATTTTATTGGAGGTGGCCGATTATGTTTAATTGGGTTTATTACAATTTTATATGTAATGTATACATGGTGGAGAGATATTATACGAGAAGCTACATTTGAAGAACAGCATACATTTTCAGTACAAAGAGGTTTAAGATTAGGTATGATTCTTTTTATTGTTTCAGAAGTTATGTTTTTTTTTGCTTTTTTTTGGGCATTTTTTCATTCAAGTTTATCTCCAGCGTTTAATGTTGGTGGTGTTTGGCCTCCAGTAGGAATAGAAACAATTCAAACTTCAGGTATTCCATTAACAAATACCTTTTTTTTATTAAGTTCTGGTGCTACTGTTACATGGGCACATCATGCAATAATAGTAAGAGCTAAAAAACAAGCTATTATAGGATTATTATTAACAATTATTTTAGCAATTATTTTTACAGCGTTTCAAGGCGTTGAGTATTTTGACGCACCATTCACCATTACAGATAGTGTTTTTGGTTCATGTTTTTATATGGCAACTGGTTTTCACGGATTTCATGTTTTTATTGGAACTATTTCGTTATTAGTTTCATTAATTAGAATTATGTTAAATCATTTTACTTCAACACATCATTTTGGTTTTGAATCAGCAGCTTGGTATTGGCATTTTGTTGATGTTGTATGGTTATTTTTATTTGTAACTGTTTATTGGTGGGGTGGATTATAAAAAACACCAAAATGATGGAATTTGGCAGACATGCTAGGTTTAGGTTCTAGTTCTTTTATTAGAGTAAGGGTTCAAGTCCCTTTTTTGGTATAAAAATGTTTTTATTTTTTAAAAGTTTATTATTAGTAACTATAATTAATTATATTAGATGACTAAAATTGTTTTTTTCTAGTCTTAACGATTTTGAACAATTTATCATTGTTGTAGAGTGTCTGCTATATGAATCCATACCTCCAATATAAAAGTCATTTAACCAAATTTTAAATTTTGTTGAAAATAGTTTGTTTTTTGAATTTTTAAATTTATAAATAGTATTTAAATTTTTTTTTTCAATTTTATTATTAAAACAAAATTCAGTTTTATTGTTTAATGACGAAGTAGCAAAAAATATGTAATTTGTAAATTTTTTAAATCTAGTAAAATTTTCAGTGTTTACAAAAATAGTTGAATTATTTTTATTGTTTAAAAAGGTTATATTTTTCGAATTTGTAATAATTTTTCTTATAATTTGCCAGTCTTCTTTTGTTTGCGATTCTGTTGAAAGAAATTTAATTGTTTTTTTAATATTTCCTTCCGTATTTAAAAATGTTCCTGTAGATTCAAAAAATGAACTATTTGGTAAATTAATATAATTAAATGGTTTATAAAAAGAATTTAAAAAATTTAAATCACTTGTTTTAATTCCAAAATTTTGTTCAAAACAATATGTAGGCCATTTTGATTTTGTGTTTACATAGTTTAACAATTTAATTTTTGTTAATTTTTGAAATGTTAAAGGGTTTGGATGAATATTTAAAAAATATAAACCTGAACTTGAGTTTAAATCTTTTTCAGATATAGATTTAAATGAGTTTAAATAATTAACACCAGTTTCATTTATTGAAGTATTTAAAATGTTTAAGTTATTCCAGTTTAAATGATACTTTGTTAAAATTTTTTTTAAATAGTTTAACATTTTTAAAATTCCATCAGAATCATTTCTAGATAAATTTACAGAATTTATTGCTATAAGAGGGTTTTTCGAGGCAACGAAATCTTGACAAAAAAAACTATTTCCTTCAATTAAGGTTTGTAAATTGGTATTATTCGATCCAATACTTGTTGTTGGAAATGTAAAATTTTTTGAAGAGTTTAAGGTTAAAATTTTAAAATTACCTTTTAAGTATCTATCTCGTAAATTTAAATTAAATTTTACAGATTCATATCTAGTAAATAGACCTATTAAAAAACATAAATTTGATTTCGATAATTCTGTTTTTAATTTATTTTCGGAATGTGTTAAAAATTCAGATTCAAAATCGATATTAGAAGTTTTTCCTTCAAATTTTCTTAATTCTACAAATGAGTATTTTTGAGAAAACATATATAACAAATTTAAAACTTCTAAACTAATATTATTACTAAAAATTATAAATAATTTTTTATTTTTTAAAAAATGCTTGTTTAAATGATCTTGAAAATATAAAGTAGTTATTATTTCAGTTAATAAAAGTTTCCATGTTGAAGAAATTATGGATTGATTTAATCCAAAATTAATAAATCCTTTGAAAATTCGTGCTGGAGAAAACATACCGTCAAATGAAAATCGAGATTTGTCAGAAATCCAAGAGTTATTATTTGAATTTGAATCAAAATTAGAAGTGATTTTTACAATTTGTTGATTTTTAAAATGAACTTGAATTTCTGTACCAAATCCATCTGAAAAATCAATTGAATTTGCGGTTTTTAATTCCCAGCTTCGACTTAAAAAAGGATAAGGTTTTTGAGTTAAAGCACCTACAGGACATAAGTCTATAACATTTCCAGATAATTCTGATTGAAAAGTTTTAGTTACATACGTTCCTATTTCACTGTCAAGTCCTCTACCAAAAATACCTAAATCTTCTGTACCTGCAATCTCAGTTGAAAATCTAACACATCTTGTACAATGAATGCATCGTGTCATTACTGTTTTAACAATTGGACCTATATTTTTATCCGTAACTACGCGTTTAAAATTGTAAAATCTTTTTTTTGATGTTCCAAAATAAAGGGATTGATCTTGCAAATCACATTCACCTCCTTGATCACAAATAGGACAATCTAATGGGTGATTTAACAATAAAAATTCTAAAATGTTTTCTCTTGCTTTTTTAACTAATGGACTTTCAGTAAAAATTTCATTGTTGTTTAAGCTGGATTTCGCACTCATTGCACATGAAACCATAGGCTTTGGTGAATTTTTTAATTCAACTAAGCACATTCGGCAATTTCCAGAAATAGATAAATTTTTATGATAACAGTAGTGAGGAATTGTAATTCCTAAAGTTTCACAATATTCAATAAGAGGCGCATTGTGCTTCCAATAATTATTTACGTGATTGTTTTGAAATTCTAATGTATAATTAAATTTTTGATTATTAATGTAAAAATATTTTACGGTGTTCATATATATATATTTTTTTTTTTAAGTTTTTTATGGAAATGTAGCTTAATTGGTTAAAGCGTCGACCTGTCACGTCGAAGACTGCGGGTTCAAGTCCCGTCTTTTTCGTTTAATTTTTAACCATATCCATTTGAATTGTTTGTTTTAATTTATAATAAATTGATAAAATAGCCAATCCTATTGCAGATTCAGTTGCTGCAATTGTTAAGATAAATAAAACAAAAATATATCCCACAACATCATCCAAATAAATAGAAAAAATGATAAAATTTAAGTTTACAGATAATAACATTAATTCAATTGACATTATAGTAATTAAAACGTTTTTTCTGTTTAATACTAGTCCTAGTGATCCTATTAAAAACAGTACTATAGTAATATTTAAAATATAATTTATATTAGTAGTAATCATATGTTTATTTAAAAAATTTTCAATGAGTGCACTGGGATTTGAACCCAAGACCTGTGGATTAAAAGTCCAATGCTCTACCGCTGAGCTATACACTCTTTTTTATATCTTTAATTTAAAAATAAATTTTATAGAGCGAAAAGAATTAAGAATCCCATCATTAACGAAAATAAAGCGATAGCTTCAGTTAATGCGAATCCAAAAATTGCAAGTTTAAATAACTCGTCTTTTAGTGAAGGGTTTCTTGATACACCAATTACTAAAGCACCAAATACAGTACCAATTCCTACTCCAGCTCCTGCTAAACCGATTGTTGCTAAACCAGCTCCTACAAACTTAGCTGCTTGTAATAACATAACAAAATTAGTTATTATTTTTTTATCAATGGATAACTTTTGAAAATAAAAAATAGTTCGGAAGCTTTAAAAGCAGCAAATTTAAAGAATCTTCATCAAAATTATATTGATTATTAATTGTCTTTTTTAAAAATTTTTAAGTAATAATTACAGTTTTAATTGGTAATTTAGCACCACCTGTTTTAAACGCTGCTATTGCTATGTTGGAAGTTATGCCGCAAAGTTCAAAAATAACACATCCACCACCAACTTTTGTAGCCCAAAAATCAACCGAACCTTTACCCTTACCCATACGAACTTCAATTGGTTTAGTTGTTATAGGTAAAGATGGGAAAACGCGAATCCAAAGTTTTCCTTTTCGATTAATTTTTCTAGTAATAGATTGACGAGCGGCTTCTATTTGTCTTGCTGAAATTGTTCCTGATTCAGCTGCTTTTAATCCTATTGTTCCAAATTTAAGTTTGTTTGCTCTAAATTCTAAATTTGGTAATGTACCTTTACGAATTTTTTTAAATTTTGATCTTTTAGGTTGTAAGAACATAAACTTTTTTTTCACAAATCCAAACTTTTACTCCAAAAGTTCCATTTTGAGTAAATGCCACTGAATTATAATAATTTACGGAAGCATTAAAAGATTGCATTGGAGTTCTTCCAATTTTTAAAATTTTCTTTTTTGCTCTAGGTACTCCATTAAAACGGCCTGTAATTGCAATTTTTATTCCTTTTATTTTAGAAAAATTTAAATTGATTAAAACCGTTAACAGTTTTTTTAAAAGAAAGAGTAAATAATTATGTTTTTTTTTATGTTTGTTTATACAAACAGCTATTGCATTTGCTATTAGTTTAGAAGAGTTTTTTTCAGTTACACTAACAAATAAAATTTGAATAAGATTTTTTTGCCAAGGTGTTTTAAAAAATTTTTTAAACATTTTAAGTGCTTGTTTGTATTCAAACAAATATTGCTTTGTTTTTTGAAGTCGAATTTCAAATTTTTTATTTAAATTTTGTGTTTTAATATTTATCGTTTTATTTTTTATATATAAATTTAAACACGTAGTTAAAACGTTTTTTATTAAAAATGTTATTAATTTTTTATTGCTTTGTTTTAGTGTTTGATTTGTTGGATTATTATTTAATGTTTTTAATTCAAAAAATGAAATTAAAACATTTGCGGAATTTTGAGTATATTCAATTTTACAACTATGAATTAATAAATTGTAATGTTTAAATATTATGTCAATATAATTGTTTATTTCAATATTTTTATATAAAAATATTGTAGATTCTTCTGAGTTTTTTTCTAAGTATTTGTATGTCCATTCAGAGTTTTTTAAACCTAATCTAAAAATAGAAGTGTTTGTTTTTTGTCCCATTTTTTAATAAAATTTATTTATTTTTTTTTTTAAAAGAAAACTTTTTTCTTGTAGGTGAAAACTCTCCAAGTTTTTTTCCAATCATATTTTCGGTAATTGTGATTTTTGAAAAATTTTTTCCATTATGTACGTTTAAAGTAAATCCAACTAATTTAGGTATAATTGTTGAAGCACGCGACATAGTAAAAATTTCTTTTTTATATGACTTATTTTTTTTACAATCAAGTAACAATTTGTTTGATACATACGGACCTTTCCATTTAGCTCTACTCATATTTTTTATTTTATTATTAATTTATTTTTTGATTTACTTGTTTTACCTCCTTTAGTAGGTTTACCCCAAGGTGTTACAGAGCTTCTTCCTCCAGAAGTTTTACCTTCACCACCACCATGAGGATGATCTATTGGATTCATAGCAACTCCTCTAACTTTAGGTCTTTTGTTTAACCATCGTGATCGGCCCGCTTTTCCTAAAGTGGTTAATATAGCTAACTCATTCGACACAACTCCTATTGTAGCAAAACAGTTTATTGAGAGTGTTCTCTGTTCTCCAGAACTAAGTTTTATTCGACCAAATTTTGAAGTTTTTTCGATTAATTGCGAAAAAGTTCCCGCCGATCTACTAATTTGTGCATCTGAATTAGTTTTAGGTGCAACATTATGAATTAAACATCCGATAGGTATTTTTGAAATAGGCAGAGAATTACCATTTTTAACGTCAGCGTTTTTTCCGGATTTTATAATATCTCCCAAAGTTAAATTTTTAGGTGCTATTATATAAAAAAATTTTTTAGTTACAAAATCATAAACTGATGCAATATTTGCTGTTCTAAAAGGATCATATTCTAATCCTATAACAATTCCAACGTTTTCGTTTTTACGTTTAAAATCTATAGTTCTGTACTTTTTTTTGTGTCCACCACCTTTGTGAAAAGCAGTAATTTTTCCAGTAAAATTTCGCCCAAAACTCTGTTTTAAACCTTTTATTTTTGATTTTAATAAAGGTTTATTAATTAATTCAGTTTTATTTAATCGAATTAAATTTCGTAGTGAGGGCGTTATTGGGTTAAAAGTTTTAAGTTTCATTTTAGCAAAAATTAATTTTATGATTTTATCTAAGGTAATCCACAATAGTAATAAAATTTATATTTATAAATTAATTAAATTAATAAAATTTTTACACGTAGTAAAAACATCAAAAAAAAAATTAAAAAAATTATTTTTAAATGTTGATTTTCAGAATATTAAAGAATTAAAATTAGCAAAACAAAATGTTATTAGTTATATAATTAATATTATTTTGTCGCCAACAAACACTATAGTTAATGTAACAGATGTTAATGGAAATGTAATAATTTCTATATCGGCAGGTTTAATAAAATTAACAAAGTTTCAAAAAAAGTCTCAACCAATGGCGTTATTAAATATTTTCAAAGTTTTACTTTCAAAAGCTAAATTTTTACAAAACAAAGCCGTAGCTTTACATTTTAAAAATGTTAAACGGTTTCACGAGTCATTTTTTATTACAGCATTAAAAAAAAAAGTTTTTATTAAATCATTTCAAAGTTATAATTTAACACCTCATAACGGATGTCGACCAAAAAAAATTAAAAGAATAAAACGACGAACAAAAAGACTTGTATTAAAATAAAATGTAATAAAAAAGATGAAAGAATGACTGAGTGGTTGAAAGTGGCAGATTGTAAATCTGTTAGGTATATCCTATCGTAGGTTCGAATCCTACTTCTTTCTTTTTAATTTTTTACGAAATATAACGCAGTCAGGTAGCGTGCCTGTTTTGGGAACAGGAAGTCATGTGTTCAAATCACATTATTTCGAAAAAATCAGTTTTTAAATTTATAATAAGGCGTTTTTAAAAAAGTTTTTAATGTTTTATTTAATATTTTAACATTTTTTTTATAATTTAATGTAGAAATAGTTGACAATTGTTCTTTAGAGTAAAAATTTTTGTTTAATTTTACATTTAACAAAGGCATTGTTTGATTAGTTTTTAGCAATTTTTGAACATCATTAGTGATTTTAAAATTTTTTGGATAAATAACACAAATAGCGCCATTTATAAATGTAGAAAAATTCAAGAAAATTGATTTTTTTATTACTCGTTTTGCTAATGTGTTTTTAATTTTATAATATTTTAAATTTAATTTAAGTAAATTTTGTTCAATTTTAAGCCAATTTTTTGATTTTAAATTTAAAACATGAAAAAAAAAAATTAAAGGAGGGTTTTTCAAAAAATGCTTTACTTTGTAAAGTTTATAAGTTTTAAAGTTTTTATTCATTTTTAAATAATAATTTAATTATTAGAATTTAGGCTCGGCAGGATTTGAACCTGCGACTAAACCGTTATGAGCGGTACGTTCTGCCACTGAACTACAAGCCTTATCTACTCTGTTTAAAAAGAGAATATTTGTATGTTATTAAAAAATAAATATGGGAACAATAAGTTTAGGTCAAATTATCATAATAAGTTTATTTTTAATATTAATTTTTGGAGACATATCTAAATTGATAAAAAAATTTCAATCATTTATGTCAGAATCAAATTTTTCGAAATTAAAAAAAAAAAACAGGAAAAAAGGGAGTTGAACCCCTGACCTTTGGTTTTGGAAACCACTGTTCTACCAACTGAACTATTTTCCTTAAAAAAAAGTAAAAATGTTATATCAATATATTTTAGAATTTAAAAGTAGAATACTTTTAATAGTAGTTTCTTGGTTTGTTACATTATTAATTTGTTATTGTTACAAAGAAACTTTACTATTTATATTAATTAAATTAAATATAAAATTATATTATTTAGAATCGTTTTATTTTATTTCAACAAATTTAACTGACGTTTTTTCGGTATACCTACAATTATCATATTTTGTTAGTAATCAAGTTTCGTTATGTTTTTTAATTTATCATTTTTTAATTTATATAGCACCAGGTTTATTTAAATATGAATATAAAACAATTAAATTAACAATCATATTATGTTGTTTTTTCTGTTTATTAAGTTTTTTAATTTTGAATATTTATTTGTTGCCACATTTATGGTCATTTTTTTTAAGCTTTCAAAACAATTCATCAAGCAAAAGTTTAAATATATTTTTTGAAGCACAAATTATTCAATATTTAAATTTTTATATTTATTTACATTATAGAATTATTATAATTAGTCAAATTTTTGCTGGATTTTTTTTAATTTTGAATTATATTGAAAATAAAATCTCATTTATTATTCAAACAAGAAAATTTACCTACACAATTTTTTTAATTTTAGCAACTTGTATGACACCACCTGACATTTTTAGTCAAATTTTTCTTTGGTTTTGTTTTATTCTAATTTATGAATTTTTTATAATTTGTAATTTATTTAAAACAATTATGTTTAAAAAAAATAGTTAGATTTAAAAAATTTATAAAAATTAGTTTGGTAACCAATTAAAACTAATTAAAAGGCTTACAGTAAATAACAAATAACCTAATGATAAAGGTAAAAATGATTTCCATCCAATATGCATAAGTTGATCGTATCGATATCTTGGTAAAGCTGCTCTTGTTAAAATAAAAAAAGTTACACCTAATAAAATTTTAATAGATAACCAAAAACTTCCTGGTAACAGTGTAAGTGGAAATATATTAAATACAGGTAACCATCCACCTAAAAACAAAATTGAAGAAAAAGCACTCATTAATAACATATTTGCGTATTCTCCTAAAAAGAACAAAGCAAAAGTCATTGCTGAATATTCAACATTATACCCAGACACTAATTCTGCTTCAGCTTCTGGTAAATCGAATGGGTGTCTGTTTGTTTCTGCTAACATAGAGATATAAAATAAAACAAACATCGGAAATAAAGGAATAACAAACCAAACATTACTTTGCGCAAGCACAATATTACTTAAATTAAAAGAACCTACACAAATACAAATATTTACTATAATAAATCCTATTGAAACTTCGTAAGAAATCATTTGAGCTGCAGATCTTAAAGACCCTAAAAAGGGATACTTAGAATTACTAGACCATCCAGCCATAACAATACCGTAAACGCTTAAAGATGAAACAGCAAATAAATATAAAATTCCTAAATTTAAATCAGAAATAACAATTGTTTCAGATAAAGGAATAACTGCCCATCCAATTAAACTTAATATAAAAGTTAATAAAGGAGCTATAATAAAAATATAAAGATTTGAGTTACTGGGTAAAATAGTTTCTTTTACGAATAATTTTAAACCATCAGCTAGAGGTTGTAATAAACCTAAAAAACCTATAACGTTAGGACCTCGTCTCCGTTGAATACTTCCCATCAATTTTCGTTCAGCTATTGTAAAATAAGCAACAGAAATAAGTAATGGGATTACTATTGAAAGTATCTTTAATATAGTACTAATTATTTTGATCATAAGGTTAAAATCGGAATTGAACCGATATTACAAGATTTGCAATCTAGTACATTACCTATTATGTTATTTAACCTAAAAAGATAAGGAGGGATTCGAACCCACGGTATTTTTCAATACAATAGTTTTCAAAACTAACGCCTTAAACCACTCGACCACTTATCCATAAAAAAAGCAAAAGAAGGGATTCGAACCCTCAGCTTTAACCTTGGCAAGGTTACACTCTGCCAATTGAGTTACATTTGCTTTATTTACGTAAAAATTTATAAGAATGTATTAAAAAAATAAATTCTTGAAAAGTACAATTTGTTGTTTTTACGTTAATATTTAAACTAGACAAATTTTTAAAAAATTGATAATTTTGTTCTAGTTCTTTAAAAATTAAAATATTGTTTATTTTTATAGAAAATAAATTATTTGTTGTAAAATTTTTGATTTTTGATTTCATTAACGTTTTATTTAATAATTTAATTAAAAAACTATTCATATTAATTTTTCTTAAAGTTACTTTACAACCAATAGGTTGACCTTTTCGAATTTTTAACGAAACGTTTGAAACTTTTGATTTAGTTAACATTACTTTTTGTAATGTTATAAGTTCTAATGCAGCAAGTGCCGATATTAATAATTTTAAATTCCAATGTTTAAGTTTGAGATTTATAGTAATAAAATAAATAGAGGGTACTTTCGTTATTGATTTATATTGAAATTTATTAATTAAATCGTATTTTACGATTTTTTCTTTATACTGTTTTAAAAAATGCATGTCAAATTTTAAAGAATTTAAACCGTACCTATTGCAATATTTGAAAATTTTGAAAATTTTCCTTTTTTAAACTTTTTTGGTATTGGAGTTAGTATTCTGCTACCAAATGGTTTTTGTTGTTTATTAATCAAACAAGCTGAATTTGTATCAAAAAAAAATAACGATCCATCTTTATTTTTTTGTTTAGTTTTAGTTTTTAATACAAGAGCCTTATAAACCTCACCTTTTTTAACTTTAGATAATTTTTTTGATTTGTTACGTAATTCTTTTATCGAAACAACGATTAAATCTCCTGCACGAGCTATCTTTTTTTTATAACCACCTAATACTTTAATGCATTTTAAATTTTTAGCACCTGAATTATCAGCGACTTTTAAAATTGTTTGTTGTTGAATCATTTAATTAAAATAACATTTTACGCTTATAGCTCAATTGGATAGAGCGTCGGATTTCGGTCCCGGAAGTTAAAGGTTCGACTCCTTTTAAGCGTAATTTTTAAAACCATCGATAATTTGCAAATTTTTTTTTCGAAACAGCTTGTTGATGAATTTGTATTTTTTTTTCAACACTTTGACTTAAATTTGTAGATGAATTTACAAATTCGATTTTTAATTGTTTATAAAAAGGTGTAGATTTTTTTAGTTTACAGTGCTTTAAAATCCATTTTATTCCATAAGAAATTCTAGCATTAGAACGTAATAAAAAAGGAAACTCGACTGTTTGTCTTCTTTTTCTTTTAATATATTTTAAATAAACAATTGGAGAACTATTTATTAAACTTATTTTAATAAGATCTTCAAAT
>Ga0213859_10000096_pt1 | contig 38649 bp, 32 predicted proteins | sample PICome_2_FD_160133 | JGI IMG/M metagenome (GOLD analysis project Ga0213859, IMG submission 160133) | Coastal seawater microbial communities near Pivers Island, North Carolina, United States - PICO304 | ecosystem: Environmental > Aquatic > Marine > Coastal | place: USA: North Carolina...
TGAAGAAATTGCTCACCCGGTTTCATATCAATAACTTCGATATGTCTAACTTTAGATCCAGGATAAACACCTTGCATCTTATCTTCAACTTCTTTTCTTGTAGGTCTCTTTAGTTGCGGGAAAAAAACCTTCATAGAATATCCTTTACCTCTCCAAGTCACCATCACATACATTAAATTTCCAGTTTTTGCTGGCATTCTAGTTGCCTCTTCAATTTCTACTCCTTCACATTCGCAAGGATCGCAACCACAATATGGACAAACTTCATCCTCTTCTTCATACTCTTCAGATACGGACTTCCATCCACCACCTGCCTTCTTATATTCTTTCGCAGCCCAACCATTGGCATAAGCTGAATTACCAGTAATTGTTATTAGTCCATTTTGTACCATTACCCAAGTATTATTTTTTGTTGTTGGGCACCAAACGTCCTCAACACCATCATCTTCAATAATTAGATTCTGAGTACTATGAAATTTTTTATTTCTTATAATAGTTGCACCAGAGATGTAATCCGTTTTTTCATAAAAAGATGTATAGTAACCATTTAGATAAGCAGATAATATTGCTGCCCAGAAGTGATCATTATTCTTTTGTGTAAATCCAAAGGTGTGTCTTTCTTTTATTTTTGTGGATCCACCCTGATCATGTCCATCATATATTATTGATGATGCTAAGTAAACTTCTCTTTGTTCTTTATTCCAAGATAAAACTTTTTCTACCCAGTTATCTTTCTTTGACCAATTTGATTCAAATAGATTATTTTTTGAATTATCAGTAAGTTCAGCACAAGTAATTAATCTCATTCTCTTATGGATATCTTTTGTTTCAACTAAGGAAACATTTTGATAATTGTTACCAGATCTTACTACCCATTTATGATTTTCTGTTGCTCTTATTGAAAACCCAGTCTTTTTATAAATTCTCTTTAATGGTGCTTGCTCATAAAAATGCAAATTATCAATTTGATTCCACTCTAATATATCATTTTCTATATTATATGTAAGAATATCTTCTCCTACCTTTAATTCTTCATATGATTTTAAACCTTCTTTAGTGATTGCTTGAGAATCTAATGGAACGCAAGGGTATACATCAAACTTTGCTTTTGCTCTTGCCTTCATTTTGGACCAGAGTGAAGGATTGGTGGGAACGTTCTTTTCATTTAGAACTTCCGATTCCATTTCAAGGATAATCTTATCCACCAATTTAAGATCTTCACCAAACATCTTAGGACCTTTAGTTTTATTTTCTGCTTCGGGAACACAATTTGGAACTTCTTTATTTCCTTTCTTTTTAGTACCTACTTGCTTATATCCCTTCCAACAAGGATCTTTCTTTGCTTCATCCATAGATCCGTGAACATTATGCTCACCACTATCAATGTAATCTGCTGCTGAATCGATGTAATCTGCTGCTTTTGTAATTTTAGATTGAACCCATGCCTCCACATTACCTTCGCCTTTCATTTTTGATTTGAGACGATCTACTGCTTTTCTAATGGTTTCAAGTTCAGAACGGATCATAGAATGTTCATGATCTGGTTGCTTTTTTTGCTCCTTTATACTAAAAGATTCTTGTTTATCTCCCGAAGGATATTTTTTATAATCTTCTGGTTTAGTGAATGTTCTTACCATGGTAGGTTTTTCTCCTCCAGATTTTTTTTGTTGAGATTTATCTTCTTTTCTTTTTCTTCTAACAGCAGAACGAATTAATTTCTTTCCCTCTTTCCCCATTGAGTTTAGCTTTGCCAACCTTTGGGAAGAAAAGCACTTAGGAGTTTTTCCTTTATCTTCGGGTTCATTCGCGCATGGAGATCCATCTGGCTGAACCCACCCATGTTTCCCACTTTTAGATTTTGATTTTCCAAACCAATCTCTTAAATCTTCTTGCATCTTTTCTTTTTTTCTTGGCAATGAGCACGTTGAGAAAATCCTTTGGAATTTGAACAATCAATACTCTTTTTATATTTATGACTCCAAGTCTTTTTAGAGTGATTTATTTTTCTTTATTATTTTTTTTCAAAAGCTTGGATAACTCAGCAGTAGATCCTATGAAAAGGGCATTAGTTACATTAGTAGGCCCCCTTTTACCTGACATTTCATCAATAGATTTGAGTTTTTTCTGCAAATCTAAAAGTTTATCAGTAGCATCTGAAACATTCTTTATCAATTGACCAAGAACTTCATAAGCTCTTGGAGATTCACTTTCTTGTGCTAACTCAAGAACACCATTTATCGCCTCTTGGCCTTTTTCAATAATGGAATATAGATTACCTCTAGTATATTCATAATCTTTTGTGATATGTGCCATGGATTTTTCTTTCTCTGACTCGGGTTCAGACTTTTCTTCTTGAAAGTCCACCTCAACATCAACTTTTTTTACATCATGCTCGGAGTTACTCTTTATATCAAATGCCTTGTTTAAACTATCAAAATCCATAATTAAAACTCAGTATCAAACCCAAAATCATCTCCAAATTCTATTAAATCATTGTCAGCAGAAGTTATTAACTTAATCTCAGTTCCAGAAACATGTTCAGTTATGAGAGTTCCATAAGATCCTCTTTCCACTTGAATTTCATTTCCATCTATAGAGGTAACTTTCATGGTCTCTCCATCAATTGTAATATAGTCATTTAATGAAATCTGTGATGAATCTGAAATATTAAATGTATATGTGGAAATTTGTAAATCTTGCGATGATGTTGCAACTACATTGTTTGTATAACTCTTAGTAGCAACTGGAGTTGTTCTATATGTAACATCTCTTGCAGTAGAATTTGAATCTCCAGAAGAGAAAGCAATAGAAGCTTTTTTAATAATATCTTTATTGGCAGAGGAAGAAATTGGACCAAACAGGTATGTTTTTGCTGTAAATCTTAGAGTATAAATTAACGCTCTTCTTGTTGCAAAATCACCTTCATAATCATCTTCCATTACTATATTATTGAGAGTGAATGGAATATCTCGTTTTTCTCCAATAGTACTGACTAAATTTACAGTTAATGTATATGATGGTTGGAAATATGGTAAAATTTGCTCAATGATCTGAAGCATATCATCATTATGCTTGGTCATTATACTCAATTCAAATTCCATATTATATGGAACTGGTACATAAGACTTTCGTACTCCACTGCCATCTTGTGATGGAATTAAAAATGATTGAGTTGTAGTTACTTTTCTAGTAGAATCGTAATTTAAGGAAACAAATTCAAATGACATTCTTGGTAAAGTAATCCTTACGGGATTATTCAAATCATCTGGAGATTCATTAAGTCTTGCCAAGAACTTTTGAGTTGGTCCATAAGCTAATGGAACTTTTATTTCAGATACGACCTCATTGGATTTATTTCTTTGGACTATCTTTATATTATTGAATAAAGTGCCAAAACTAATGATAGTTCTTCTTAAAATTTCGTGATAAAAATATTCAAACATTTTAGTTCCTCAATTTATTATGGAGTTCCGAAAGGATTGGATTCTGAAAAATCTATAATCTGATCTGCCTCATTCTGAATATCACTGTTATCTTCATATTTTCCTTCATCATTTGAAGGATCACCTGGATCAGATAGGTTATCTGTATTTAGTATTCTTAATGTGTATGAAGCACTAGATTTAGAACCTACTATAAATTCTCCTGGTTTAAATTCTCCAGTTAACTTTGCAACTTCAAGAATATTAGTAACTGAGTTCCAAGATTTTACTCTTGCAGAAGTTCCACTTATAGATCCTGTAACAACTTCATTGTAGATATAAGTCCCAACTCCAGAAAGTGATTCTGGATTTGTAATAGTTATTGTAGGTGCTTGAGTATATCCAATTCCACTATTTATAATTCTTATTTGACTAATAGTTCCTGCAGAACTTACTACTGCATATCCTTGAGCGGAGGTTGTTCCAACTCCAACAAAAGTTACTGATGGTGGTGAAATATACCCACTACCACCATCAGTAACTGTAACTATTCCAACAACACCATCATCTATAAATGCTTCTGCTTCTGCTCCAGATCCACCACCATCAAAAAATAAAACTTTGGGTGCAACAGTATATCCAGATCCTGGATTTGTTAACTCCACTCCTTGAACTCTAAGTAAATTAGTTTCATACGGCAAGCAAAAATCACGTATATTTCCTATCATTGTAGAAATTCCAGTTGCAGTAATACCACCAGATGGTGCTGATGAAAATGCAACTCTTGGCGCTTCTGTATAACCTTTACCTCTATTTGTTACACTTACATAAGTTACACCACCATTCACTATAGATGTTATGGCAGAAGCTGTTGATCCAGACCCAACCATTTGTAAAGTTTGAATATAACCAATATCTTTGGTATTATCATCTATAAATTCAATTGATGTATCAATATCTTCATCTTGATATCTAAATAGTTCACATCTCAATTCATAAACATAATTTTTTTGGAGTTGATAGAATGGTTTTTCGTGCTCTACATATTTGATTTCAAATAGTTTATCTCCTAAAGGAAAATATATTATATCTCCTTCTTTTGGTCTTCCTGGATTTTCTAATTTATTAATCAAAGGGCTGATATAACTTTCAAATCTTTCTTTAGAAATAATCAGTGTTAAATCATCAATCTCCTGAATTCCAAACTTGGAAAGTAAAGTTCCCTGTCCTCCATATCCATCATAAGTATCTACATAAGCTTCTATTGGATAAGCATTTTTAAATTCAGATTCAATAAGTTCTCTTATAACAGTTTTTTCAGTTACAAAATTTCTTGGGAGATAATGTACATCAACGCCATAAATTTTTAACTGTTCATTAATTAGATCTTGAACGAGACCTTGTTCTGTTTTAGATCCTTGAAGAAAAAATGGATTTAACATAATAAATTATCCGATAAGGTCAAGGGGTGGAAGTTCATATGAAGATGACATTTTTTCCATTAGATCATCAATCTCCTTTTGTCCATCATCATATATTTGTCTTCCATTCAATTCCACTCCACCTGGAAGTTTGACTCCTTGGAATTTAATTAAGTTTTGACCCCATTGTCTTTTTATTAATGAAGTTAGATATTTTTTTAAGAAAGAATCATTCCATACTTGAGAATAGTTATTCGGATTCATCATTCTATAGCAATCTATAACTATAAAATCTCCAGCATATACACTCGCCCAGTCAATATCTAAATAAAGTCTATCTTGTCTCTTATTAAATCTTATTTGCTTTTGAGTTGTTAATAAAAAATCAATATCTTCAAGATAAGTTTTTGTCATGGCATAAGTTAATAGTTCAGTAGAGCCCCAGTAGTAAATATCATTTAAGAAAAGTTGATATTTAATACTAAACATTCCGCTTGAAATTGAGTTAGAACCCTCAAATTTAAATATTTTATTTACTCCAATAACAAAATCTGGAACTTGAAGATAATTACCATTTTCATAATAATTAAATGTTGTTCCTGATCCAACTACTGAAGTGGAAGCAATTCCAACTCCAGAAATGCCAGCAGCTCTTCCTCTATCTATATCTTCTTGAGTTAATTGATATTTCAAAAATGTTGGATAAACTCCATCAAAGTGCCTTTCTTGGAAAAATTGAACAGCATCATCTACAAGATCTTCAATTTGCTCATCAGCAACATTAATTTCCAAAACAGGAGCACCCAGTTTTCTTAGGCAGTAATCAATTAATTCTTGTCTTGTAGATGGTTGTGCCATTATAGTTTAGATAAAACTTCTTGTTGTTTTAGGTATAACTTAACATAAGTCTTAGACACTTCTCTCAAAGTGTCTAAATCACCTATACTATCTATATCTCTTGATAGTTTTTCAAATTCAAATAATCTAAATGTACTTTCAAGTGTTATATTTTTATGATCCATTCGCAATATTCATTAATAAAATTTTAATTTCATTTAAGTCTTTTTTAATAGAAGAAACTTCTGTTTCTAATTTTTTTATTTTTGAAGTTTCTGAAATTTTTTGCTTGTATGAATCTACATACTTTTTGTAATTTTCAAAGTCATTATTGACAATTCCATTAGAATTTACGTCTCTTAGCAAATAATCTTTATCTTTTACCTTTATATAATCCATAATTAAACTTTGGGTTTTACTGTAGCAATTGCCCTCAAGTCTTTAACTTTTGGAACAAATGCCTGATTTTCACTAGACATAACAATTTTGATTGCAAAAGCATTAAATTCTGGCAAGTCATCTACTGAATATTCATAATCTCTGAATGTTGGGTCTTGATTAAATCTGATTTTAGAATCTGATGATCCATCATTCTGAGACTTATCAATAACTCTCTTAATTCCATCACCATCTATTCTATAGTTTGAATAACCGGGGAACAACTCATAATTTAGAGAATCTTCTGGTGAATCATCTCTAAAAAGTTGATATAAGACTCTTATGTCATTTTCAATTGTATGAGATGCTTTCAATAAAACTTTGATAGAATTTGCTGGAATTTTTAGTCTAACTGGTTTGGAAATATAAATGCAAGAGTGATTATCATCATTTAAACTCCTGACACTATCATCATTCGCATAATTTGCATTTTCATTTACTCCACCAGTTGGACTATTAACTAAATTGGAAGTTAATTCAATACTTGCAATTGCAGTATCAATGACAGGAGAAACTCTAGAATCATTTGATTCCATATTAAACTCTATTGAAAATGATCTATTTCCGGGAGAATCTGTGATAAACCTTTGCTCATTTACATCCGAACAAACTAATCTCGGAGAATCTAAGTAATTTTGAGTATTTAGGGAAACATTTTCAAATCCTTTATCTCTAAATGATATTTCATTTCCAGAAATGCTAGATCCACTAAAAGATCTAATTTTAGAATTTAATCTAGTTTTAGATGGAATTATATTTGCAATTTTTGGAGTAATCACTTCATATTGGATATTATTTGAAATTTCAGTTCCCGGATTTCCTGTTCTAATAGTTTCAGAAAAATATAGATCATTAGATCTATCTTTACCTATAGTTTTTCCATCAAAGTCTGTATCTGAAGTATCAATTTTGATAAAATATGAATTTAGTGTTATTGCATGATCTTCAATATTATCAACCTCAGCGAAATTATGAATTTTATTGATTCTTCTTAAAGAAATTCCATTAAATTCATACTTACTAATTTTTACACCAGATGCATAAGATCTTATAGAAGTTCCATCAACACCTCTTTGGGCAATATTCAATGCATTTCCACTAACAGTATACTCAACCACTTCTTCTCCAATTAGAGCATATCCATAGTTAGATCCATTTACAGGCAATCCTTCAAATAATTCAAATCCCGAAGAGGAAGTTAAATTAAATGTAGTATCAGAAATAGCAATACTTTGAGTTATGGTACTACTAACTTCGGAATTTAAAGGTCTCATTTTACTTATCTTCACATAATTTTCTCTAGAATGCATACAATGATTTAGGTGAGAGATTTTCATATGCAATCCATCATAATAAGTATCATTTCTTACTGAAGAAATAGTTGCGCCAGTAGAAATCTGAGTTCCAGAACTATTGATATAAAATATTGTACTCGCACCAGATACAAATGTTCCCTGAACATTATCAATAATTAGAGAATTATTAATTGCACCTATACTTGAAATCCCAATTTTTCCTCCAAATCCAACATTCAACCCAAAATTTTGTTCTGGGATTGATAATATATCCCCATTTTGGTAATTTAATCCACCATCAGTTATAGTTACTGTAGTTATTCCCGAATTTACTACTCCAATAGTAGCAACTACACCAGAACCAGATCCAGTTTGAGTTACAAGTTCAACATTTGGAAATGTTCCATCAGTATATCCAACTCCAGAGTTTGTTACAAATGCTGTTACAGCACTTCCCCCAAGTCCGACTAATTTTCCTGTAGCAGATCCTTGAGATAAAGATGCTCCCGGAATTAATCCTGCACTATCATATCCCGTAGAACCTAATCCAACTATAACTTTTTTGGATAATGGTAAAAGTTGATTGTCTCCAGTAACAGTAACTTTATTATTACCCATAGAAAGTTTTGGGTTAAAGAATTTCACAACTCCATTATTAACAAAGTCTGCTCTATAAAGTCTATACTTAAGATCTTCTAATTGTGCTGGAGACCAGGTGGATCCATTTTGAGATTTGAACAAGCTTCCTAAAGTTGGCTGTTTAGAAAGTCTAATTCCAGTCAAAATATCATTTTGACCTAGTTCGGATACATACACTCTATATTGAGGACTTCCTGAGAGAAGAACTACTGAAAACTGAGAGGATTGCTGGCTTCCTATAGGAGCAGATCTTACTTCTAATTGTTTTGGTCCAGGCAAATATACTGGAGAGGGGAAAGTAAATCTGGTAGAAATCGATCCATCTGAAGAAAGATTCACTTGATCTGGATTTAAAGTAACTTCAGAGAATGGAACTACTTCATTACTAGGAACTCCTGCAATCATCGGACGAATTTGAAGTGTTACTGGAATTTCTTCATCTTTAGTTTCAAAGAATACTTCGACATCAGTTAAGAAAATTCCACTATTATCAGAGACATAGAATGACTGTGCTAATGGATCGTGGTTTTCCCAAACACTGAACTGTTGACCACCAGTACCACCAGTTAAAGTTTGTGTTGTTGTGGTTGTATTTGTTGTGGTGTTTGTAATATTATTTGTATTTCTATTAAATGAACTTAAAATAGTTACGTTTCTTGTGGTCAAAATATTTGTTTGAGTTACATTACGAACTCCAGATGATGTGAATTCAGCCTGAGCAGAACTTTCATTGATTCTGCTATTAGCAATAAACTCATCGAAGATTTGATCTAAATTATCGAGATTTGGAGTGTCTATTAATGTAAAAGTATTTTCACCATTTATCCATCTTGGATTGGAAGGTTCATTTGGATTTGGGATGAATAAAGAACCTATAAGTCTTCCAGAATTATCCGAAATTAATCTCACTTCTTTGACAGTAGCAATAGCACCTGAGGTTTTTCCAACTAATCTCATATTCTTAGTGACTAAACCATAATACTGAGTTTCTGAAGTTAGTTCTAATGATCTAGTGTCTACATTTAAAACTGAGGAAGATTCTGAATAGTCATCTTCAAAAGGTTGTAAGGTATATGGATTTAATTTAAATATATCTGGTTCTGGATCTGATGCGGGAAGTAGTGTTGGAATAACTTCTCCAGTAGTAAAATCTAATGGTCTATCGACTGGAAGTATAGTTGCTGGAACTCCAGAACCATCAAAAGGACCTGTTCTATGATTTGGTTTACATACTCTAAAAATTATTTTTTCAGATATATCAGTTACAGAATCACTTTCTACAGTTTCTCCAATCTGGAATTTTCCAGAAATCATTTCAATTTCAAGTAGTTTTGGAATAATGTAACTACTAACATCAATACCCTCAAAGAAAGGATAGAATCTAGTTCTTGGCCTCAAGCCTACACTATCAAACTCAATATTTCTACTTCTTAAGAATCTGACTTCTTCAGTAAAGTTTGAAATTGATTCTGATGTAGTATCTGTAGTGATAATTTCTTCTGGAATTATTATAGTAGTAGTTTCAGAAGTAGATTCTGTAGTGGTAGTGGTTTCAACATCAGTTTCAAAAACTGTTGGTGGTTGTCCGGGTATGAAATTTATAACTGCCCTTCTTTGCCCATTGTTAGTATCAATAGCAGTTAAAAATTGATTTGCAGCATCTGGGGGGAGAAGTTGGGTAATTAAATTTCTGTCTGTTTGTGTGACATTAGACTTCCATACATTTAAATGAAGTACATCGCTACCTATAACAGTTTTACTTTCACCAGTTCCACTAGTTCTAATGTTAGATGAATTTTTATTGGGATCAATTGAAATTTGATATCCGCCAAATCTTGATACTCCGTTTAGAATATTTTTTGCATTTTGAATCCAATCAAATCCTCCAGTTCCAGTCATTGGAGTCGGAGCAGGTATGAATACATCCCTATCAATAGTTACGTTATTTACAACTGTAAAGTTCTCATCCTCCCTCTCAACTCTATTAACAACTTCATTGAAAGAAGTTGTTTCTCTCGCAACTTCATCAATCCAAGTATCAATGGGCGGTCTAAGTGTTATAGAACCTTCCCAATATCTAACTAAAAATGGAGTAACGCTTTCAGTTTTTGATGCATAAGGTTGCTCAAAATATAAAACAGAATTATAATTTAGTGTAATTAAATCTCCAGTTTTTCTAACATTCACAGAACCCAAATCAGAAACATAACTTAAATCTGAATTTGGTTGGAAATTTGAAGTTACTCCATCAATAGCCTCAGATCCTAATTGGAGATCTAATGAAGTGGTATAATGTCTGGGTCTTAATGTATTTGTAGAAGTATCGATGCAAGATCTAAAATTTGGATTTTGCAATTGATGGTAATCATGAGAACTAAAATTATCTACAAAAAATCCACACTTAAATCTATCCAATCCAGTTTCTGCATCCTTAATAGTAAAATTCTCTGTTTTACTTTCTAGCATTGAAAGGGTAGTAAATTTTTCAACTCTTTCAATTCTATTCTCCAATAAAGCAATATCTTCCATTCTGTACCTTTTATGTACAGACATATCAACATTTACATTTTTAGTATTGAAAACATATGGTGGTATGTATACTGTAGCTATATCTAAAGAATTTGCCAGTCTTTCTGATTGAGTTGGATTACTTGAAGGATTACCTTGTAAAACTTCGAAAGTTCCATCAGAGTTTAAATAAACAGTATCTATTCTTCCAACATAATAATTGTAGTTTAATAATACATTTTCTCCCGAAGCAAGAATGTATTGTGAATACTGGCCATCAGAATCAAAAGTTCTAGAATCAAATTCAAATGGAGATTTATTTGATGTAGTATATGGAGCAACTCTTGGTCTTATATCTACATAATCAGTTAATCTTACTTTATTATAGAAAGGAACATCATATTTGAAATTTTCTTGATCATAACTATTTGCAGTGATAAATTCTCCAGTATCTGAGGAATCTATAGTATAATTTTGAAAGATTATTTTCAATTGTCTGGTTGGAGGTTCTACTCCACCTATTCGTATAATCCTAGAATAATCATAAAATGTATCTCTTTGACCATCATCCAAAATAAAGTTTTTTGTTATATTTTTTGATGATGATATTTTATTAGTTATTGTTGCTTGATTTTTAGATTCATTCCCAACAATAACTTCTGAAGAAGAGAAAGGATTTGTATTAAGATACACATACTCCAATTTATCAGAATCAACTCTACCAACAACCAATGCTACAGACCCACTAGTTCTTCCAGTAATTTGTTCCCCGATTATAAAGTCCTGGTTGCCATTTAAAGTTCCGCTAATCTGAATTATGGGGGCACTTGCAGATGATGTTCCATTTGATTCAAATACTGCAAGAACTCTAACAACATCTGGAACATTTAAACTAATTTCACTATCTTGAACTCTAGTTCCATAGATTTGACTATATGACAACCCATCATTAAGTGTTGTAGTACCAATTCCAGAGGATGTCAATGAAGAATTTGACACTGTCAATTTAGAAACTTTATTTAATTTTTTCTTCTTTGAGCTTGGTTTTAAATTTTTTACTGTTGCAATTAATTCTGCATTATTTCCAGATTGTTTTGAAAGACCTCTAAAGGTGACAGTTTTTCCATCATTACTCAATTCAAATTTATCTTGTCTCATTATCTCAGTAGTTCCATCTTCATATGAAATCAAATATCTATCTTCATCGAAAGATTCAAAATAAACATCAATCTCTAAGACGTTTATTGTTGCAGAAATGCTAGAATTCTGAAATGATGATATATTAAAAGTTCTTCTTTGAAGAATTTCTGTTTCTTGTAAATTTATACTAGAAACATTGTCATGGTTGAGTCTAGTTAAAAATGATTTTTCTTTAGATTCCAAATTTGGAGAAATTTTGATAATATTTGTAACTTCGAAAGATCCAGAAGAAAGACTTCCGTTGCAAATTTCGCTCACACTAGTAATTCCGGCAATAGTAAAACTAGTTCCAGATACACCTACAGAAGTTACTTTATTGTATATTGGGTCTCCAGTAAAATCTGTACTTGCATAAGAAACAATATCTCCAACTTTAACTAAATTTGTAAATTTTGTTTCCAAACCTGCAGAAACAACCCCATTATCTATTTTAAAGGTAGTTCCTGGTTTTGCAATATAAGATTTTTTTGTAAGTACTAAATCAGCGTTAAAAGTGGAGAGTCCTACAGAATTAGTTGCATATATTGATTTAATATCGGAAATGGAATAGTCTGTAACTGAATTTATTAGCCTCCCATCATCTAATTCATTAATAATGATTTGTTCATTTTCTAAAAAATTTCCAGTAGTTTCATATAAAGTTAATTCTACCTCAGATGATCCTATAGCATTTTTTAAATAACCACTTGCATTACTACTTTTACCCCGAATAAATGTTGGAAGTGATAGACCACCATCAATAGAAGTGGTGAGACCGATAGTAGTATATGTTCTTATATCAAACAATCTCAATTGCAATCTACTTGTCTGATCTACATAATCGCTTTCAGGAACAAAATCATAAACTCTAGCCACTCCAATTGTAGTTCCTGCAGCAACATTAGAATCTGAACCTTTACGTTCATTTTGAAGATAAACTACATTATCAGTTCCAAATCCTATTGTTGGAGCTCCTGTTCCATTATTAAGAATTGCTAAAGTTCCTGAATTGTATGATAGATTTATTTGGGGGGAAGTTTCAGTGGTTCTTGTTTTTGGAACATCAATCAGTGTTGGGGAAATAGTTTCTACATCATACCCACCAACATATGCTTTTCCTGGTCCAATTTGATAGACCATTGAATCTTCTGAAGGATTATTACCCTGGACAGTTCTCTGACCTTCGAAATAAACTCCTTGATTTCTAACTCTATCATTTAGACTATCTCTTACAAAAAGAGAAAATGGTTTTACAAAATAATTTCCAGATTCATCGAAGGTTCTTCTAGCTAACTCATCTCTTATTAAATTGTATTGTGTATTCTCATTAAAAAATTGGGGGGCACCATTTTTAACTCTTAAAATTTCAACAAAGGAGTCTGTGTCTAAATCATCAATATTTTTTTTAGATAGAATTAATTCCAATTTAAATCTATCTGCACCTGGAGCGGCATAGTTTGTAAATCCTTGAGCATTATCAAACAGACTTGAATCTTCATCTGAGTTAACTAAAGTCTCTACAACATCAAATCCAACTTTATATGAAGGATTGGATCCATATTGATCTAAAAGTATTCTTTGGGATTTTACATTTGCAAATATTCCCCCTACAAAATATACACCATCAGCTACAGATACAGCACTCCCTTCAAAAATAGCATTTTCAAATAAAGTATTGCAAAAACCTTCTCCAGATTGAATAGTAAAATTGCCATAAGAAACTGGAGTTTCTAATATTAATGTTTCATTATCTCTAAAAACTTTTACATCAAAATTTTCTCCTCCACTTTGCAGATATTTTACATATAAAGTATAATTTCCTTTCTCAGAATCTGTATTGTTTAATAGATATACTATTTCTGCAGTTACTCCACTTGAAGATCCTCTAATTTTTGCTCCTAGAAGTTCATTAAAATATAGTGAAATTGAATTTCCATTATACTCAGGTTCAATTTGAACTGCATAAAGTGGATTTTCGTATTTTAATTGCCCAGGAATTACTACTGACCCTTCTTTAAAAATATGTTTTCCAAATTGCTCAGTTTGGTACTGAGCCATAGATTGTAGAGTATTTAATTCTCTTGCCTGAACTGGATACCCAGGTTTGAATAATACTTTATAATAATCTTTTTCTGGATCAAAATCATCAAAATATGGTGAGACGTTTAGATTAGTTTCCTGTGACATATTTTTTTAGAATTGCAAAATAACTTTAATGTCTTCTTTTTGATTGGAAGATCTTGTAATAGAGGGTCTATTATCAACATAAATTATATTTCCAGAATATTTTTCTACTTCTGGGTTTGACACTCCATTTGTAAAGGATTGCCCCAATTGATAAGTATTATTATTTATTTGGGTGGTAACACCAGTAAATGAATCATCAATTTTCAATTCAACTCCACTTCCTATTATGGATAGAGATCCTCCATTACCAATAGTAGATGTAAATCTATTTAATTCAAATCCATACTCTGGTGATGTATTTTTAGTTCCATCAGTATTAAATCCGGAAAGTCTTCTGTCTTGCCAATACTTCAATACACCAGTGTTTTTATCATATGATATTACTCTACCGACTGCTGTTGTTCCCGTAGAAACTGTCTGAGTGACATAAGTGTCGGCGGGAAATGTTACAGTTCTATAAAAATCTTCACTTTCACTATCTGGAGATTTTAATTTAAGTGCATATGAAGCACTTGCAGTTGTATCACTCAATAGAGCATCTGATTGATATTGTGTTGGATTTTCTACAATACCAAATCTTGATATTTGGTTTCCGGTTATAAAATCAGGATTTTCTATAGTATTTTCAATTCTAGTATACATTAATACTGAAGAAGCTCCCAACTCACGGTAAATGTCGTATCCGTGTCCACCTTTGGGTGGAATAATAACATCAAACTCTGGGGCAGTCCCTCCAGATCCAATTGTTATGCCTGCAGATTGGTAATCTACGGTTCCAAAAGTATATCCAGAACCACCTTCAGATATAGTTATAGAGCTAACAGTTTTTTGATTTCCAATTACAACAGTAGCTTTTGCTCCAGTCCCATCACCCTTTATGGGAACATTAGTATATACTGCATTTGCAGAACCGACATTTACACCCCTATTGATGACTTTTACAACTTTTAACTGACCACTTGCTTCTGCGTGATTTCTTACAGATTGTGTTTCTATATTTGTACTCCAATTTTTTGGAGTAGTGATGAAATTTATAGAGTCAAACTTAATAATTTCGGAAGGTTTTATAGTATACAAATATTTCCATAAGTACCCATCACCACTGTTTCCGGCAGATCTTGGTTCCAGATCAATAAAAGTTGGTTGATCTAATGAAATATTTCCAGTAAAGTTATTTTCTGGAGATGCTCCATTATCTAAACAAATATAAACTCTCAAGTCTTCATTGACAACATAATAATTTGATGAGTATAAACTAGTTGCACTACTCACTCCAGCAACTTTTGAGGAACTTATATCATGACGATACATATCATATATTTGTCCAGTCTCCCACTCAATCTTCCTAACAACTAGCCTAACATTTTCTGAAGTGATCTTTGAAAGACCAATCATAGTATCCCAATAATCATTTTCTTGACTAAAATTATCTTTGGGAGCTGGAGGAGAAACATCCCAATCAGATTTATATTCTGTTGCATTTGATAGTCCAATGAATGCATAATATGAATTATCAGAAGCAGTTACTTCAGAAACAAAATTTTTAGCATTTAATATTCTTAACTGATCTGTTATAATGGCCGACATTTTCTAAAAGTTTTTATTTATTTATGCTCTATAAAGATAGTTCTTCAGGGGTTGGTATCTTTGAACAATTGGAGATGTTGTAATACCAACAATTCCATTTTTATATACAGAAAACTCTGTGGGATTTTTTCTAATAAGTCCACTAATTCTTCCCCAACTATATTCTCCATAAAAATATGTTTGCCCAAGACTCACTAATCCATTATAATCTTCAACACTCACAACAACTCTTGCAACAGAAGTTGTTCCAACTCCAGAAACTGTTGTTTGTGCTATAGAAACACTTGCAACTTGATATACATTATCTATGAATGTTGATCCCACACCAATTATTGATCCAGTATCATCCAGGGAATTCAATCCATATCCAACGTTAGAATTTCTGACTGCAAAATAATAACCAGTCTGTATACCGCTTATGCTAGTTGATGCTGTTCCAGTAATATCACTATCTCTAATATAGGAGTATTCTGGAATGAACAGTTCAAATTGAATTCCAGTTGAAGCAACACCGACAGATACTGTTGTAATTCCTGTAATAATTCCAAAATCACCTTCATAGACAATATCTTCAATTTGTTCAAATTTGGAGTTTGGTGGATCTATAAGAACCGAAGGTGGATTTGTATATCCAGATCCGCCATCTGAAACATCAATGGAAACTACATTTTCGCCAGAAATTGTTGCAGTTGCTATAGCAGTTGATCCAGATGAAATTGGAGATGAAATATAAACATTTGGTGTTGTTGAATATCCCAATCCATTATCTAAAATTTCAATAGAACTTATTGTTCCTGCAATAGAAACTGTAGCAGTTGCTGCACAAGATATTAAAGAATCTTGAGATAATATTTTAATTGTTTTTGTTCCATCATCAACAACATCCCCAATTTCATCATAATTATCAAAAATTGTTTTTATATTATCTACAAAAATTTCAGTATCTGTAGTAGAGACATCTTTAATTAAGTATGAAGTTGGATTGATAACTGGTTCATAAGACTCTCTTGCCTTTGATATAATGAAATTATTTGTAGATTGTCCAAATCCAACTGCAGACAAGAATATATCATTTCTTTGCTTACACCATATAACATTCCTTTCTAAAGATTCACTATCAGATAATCCCCTTCCAGAATAAGTGTTAGTTTTAACAGTATCTGAAGTGATAATTTCATTTACAATTCTCCTATTTTCTTTAAGATTAATATCATCAGAATCTAGTCTAAGAGTATCGCCAACTTTCACAGTTTCAAAAATATCAACAAACTTTGTATCTACATCATCAGTTCCAGCATAGAAAAGAATTTTTGATTTTGCAACTCTTGATATATTTGAGTTTGGAATATCGAGTGATTGTGGTGCTTGTAAGAACCTAATTGTACTCCCTCCGTCAAATACATAAGATTCCCCAGGAACTTGAAGAACATCATTGATGAATATTAACAATGTATTTTGAAGGATAATGTTTGATCCAGGTTTCTTTTCAATTGAAGTTTGTCTGCCATCTATTCTTAATGGAAAAACTGTTCTAACACCATCAATAAGATCATCAATTGGATCTAAAACTTGAATTTTTCCTAAATGCCAAGCAGAGAATTGATCATCATAAACAGAATCAATAGTTAATTGAAACTCATCATATGATAATGAAGTGTTAGTTGGGATTCCAGTAGTTCCTCCAATAGCAACTGTTAAAATGTCATATTTATTGTATGCATATCCATAATTTTTAATTTCATAATTGAGTACACTACTATCTTGACTTACTATTAAATCCACAGTAGCCTCTGTCCCAATTCCAGGTTGAGGAGTATCTGAACTATAAATTAATGGAATATTTGAATATGATAAAGGCTCATCAAATATAACATCTGGTGGATTTGTGCTGGTATATCCAGATCCTGGATTAGTAATAGCAACACTTACAATATTTCCATTACTAATTGCCGCAGTCCCAATGAATTCAATGTTTGGTATTCCTAAACTTGTTGTAGCAACACCTACATTAACTATAGTCTGAATTCCAGATCTATATCCAGATCCACTATTTCCTATACTAATAGAAGAAATTGTGCCCGCAATTGACACTACTGCAGTTCCACCAGCAGATACTAATGGTTGATATCCAAACCCTTGCGTAGACCCTACAGAGACTATAATTCCACCTCTTGGTATACTTGAGTTGTTGATATCATAAGATGCCCCTACAGAAGATCCTGAGAAAGTTATAGAAGTGATTCCAGAAGATTCTTCTAGATCATAATCCCCTTCTATTGAAATTGTACTTAATCTTGCAGGTAACTGCATTACATTCCTAACAAGAGTTATTGCATTGTCTGTAGAGAATCCGCTAACATTTTGATAATCTGATTTTAATGTTATTGTATTTTTTACTCCATTAAACTGATCAGAAATAGAATCAAAGATATAATTAGATTCATATGGTTGGATATTAGTACCTTCAATACCAGACCTCATAAAAGCTCTTCCACTAAATGTAGATCTGATTTTTAGACCATCAAAATCAGTTTCTTCAGGATCTAATGGATTTTCTATAGGAACTTGTCCTTTTGGCGGACTTGCAAAATAAATTGTGTTATTTGTGATGTTGTAATTTGCTTCAATTTTGGTGACAAGAGACCCTGTTAAATGACTTGTAGATATTGTTCCTAGTTTTGCTCTATCCACCAAAATTGAATTTGTCGATCCATATCCAACAGCCACAACTTTCACAATTTCATCCTCAACTTTCAAAAATTCTCCGCCAGATATTTGGAGTAGATCATCAACTAAAATTACTGTACTTAAACCTACAAAATCTGAAGACAGTTGAGTTGTTTTTGCAGTAGAAACTATTGGAGATTGAATTACATTATCTATAGATATTAAGCATTTTGTATTTTGTTTTTGTGATTCAAACTTATGAGTTGTTCCTACTCCCACAGAAGTCAAATCCAAATATGTTGGAATTACTTTTAATGCTTCTGTAGCAGATGCAGAAACTCTTACTCTAGAATTATCAATCTTTACAATATAGAGTGTAGATGGTAATTTATCTGTAGATCCAATTCCAGGTATTGTTGTAGTTCCAATTCCTATCGGAGATCCTAAATTTCCTCCCCCATTATAGATTATCTCTTCTCCCGTTGTGAAAAAGTGGTCTGGAATGATAATAATATCATTATTAATATCCACTATAGATGAATCACTTCCATCAAAATCTCTTTCAAATATTTTTAAACCTCTATGTGTCAACTCAAAGAAATCTTTTTCGGTATTGCTATCGAATTGATCGGAAATATCATCAATATCAATAACAATATTACCTATAGATTGAATATAATCTTGTATTAATTTGGAATTAAAGATAATTTTATTTGATCTTGTTCCATCAAAAATTAAATTTTCAGTTGCCAAATCAAAGTTAGTTATACAATCCAAATCAATAACTGAATCAATATTGCTTACGATTGTGACGTTTCCACTGTTTTGATCTGTAGATATTCCAACTCTACTGTCCGATGTGACTCCAACCAATGAAAACTTTTTAAATCCAGCAGTATGATTTAAGATAGATACTGAATCTTCCCAAACATTAAGAGGAATTTCTGACTTCAGTGCATATGAAAAATATTGATAATAGTCACTGTCGTGAATTCTTTGAAAATCATTGTTCAAAAATCCCTTTTCATTATTCCATCTATTATCAACAGTAGATCCGGAATCAATAACATAGAATCCCTCAGAAGAATTTACACTTATAATATTTGCTTTTGTATTACTTGTTTTACCTACAAGTTGTTTTCCCGAAACAAACTCATCTCTAGATGATACTACTAAATTCTTTGTTTGAGCATTCCAACTCTCTACTTTTCCAGAAATTTCATCAGAAACTATTTCTTCACCTCTTAGAAAATTTTTATCTTCAAATTTAACATTGAATGTTGGGAAGTATTTTTCTGGAATAATTCTAGCATTAGAAGTAACTCTATTGAAAGTTCCTAAAGTATCTGTTGGAGAAATTAATTCAGACATACTGTAAGAAACAGTGGCTCCTATTCCTCCGATATTAGGATCCACATTATTAATAGTGAACAGAGTATAGTTATAATCTGAAGAATTGTAATTTTTCAATTCATCTGGACTTAAACTTATTGCTACATTTTCAATTAAAACCTTTTCACCCACTTCAAATGGAAAATCACTAGCATCACTAAATGATGGGGCAAGAGTTACCGTAACATTTTTGGAACCTGTATCATATACAATTGAATCAATTTCAATTCCATTTGAATTATTTACAGGTATAATTATTGGTTGAACATCAGAAATTCCCTCAGTGTTTTGAATAATATCAACCACATTATCTTGATACTTATATACTAAAATTGCATCACTTAGCAGTTCTCCAGTTATACCATCAATAACTATTAAATTTGTGTCTTCGGTGTATGCAAATCCTCTTTTAAGAACTTCGACACTTTCAATCTTAAATAAAGGATCAACTGCTAATGTATTTGGAATATTTACGGAAGGTCTAATAGTATTATCTGCTGAATAATCATAACCAATTGAGGATAATCTATAAGTGGATATAATACCCACAGATGATGATTTTGAATATATATTTGCATTTATACCACTATTACTTTGAATTGATACCTTAGGGAGTGATTTGTATCCATACCCACCAGTAGAAACCTTAATTTTTGAAATTTCACCAAGAACATCTTCGGAGTTTGTATTATATGAAAGAGTTGCTTGGGTTTCTGTATATGATGAAGATTCTGGGAAATTATCTATTTGATATGTAAAAGTATTACTGGAAATTCCACTTAAAATCTTTGTACCAGAATATCTACTCTTTAAAACATTGATTTGATTGTTTCTGGGTTGATCTACATCTACAATAATTTCTCTTTTGACATTTGGATTATTTGTATCTGAAACAGGAACTAACTTATAATATATTTTTTTAGGGGAATTATCATTTAAAGTTAATTCTAATCTTGCTGCAGAATTTACACCAACTTCATAAGTATTAAAAGTTCCATCTGAACCTTTTTTAGAAAATATAAATCTTTCATTGTTTCCAGTATAGATTCTATCAGAATAGTTCTCATCAAGATATAAATTTAAGTCAAAGGCTGGGAAAGGGGTATTTCCACTGACATAAGATAAACTTTCATCTGACAAGTCGAAAGAAATTGTTTCATATTCAGTATATTCAATTTCTGGATTTATTTTTGAAATTGTTCCAGATCCAGTAGAAGTAATATTTACTTCAGATCCAATTTCTAAATTGTATGTGCTAGTATAAAGTCTTATTTCATTTGAATTGATTGGATTGGCATAATAAATTTGATTATCTATTAATCCAGAAATAGTAACAGTTTCTTCAAAAATAATTTTTTCTCCATATTTTATGTTGTGATTATTAATATAAATTGAATTATTTTCAACATCAACATTTAATGCTGTAAATGATAGTGGATCTAAAACAACTCTTCTATTTGCATTGTTATATTTAACTACTATAGTTCTGGTTGTTTTTGGTCTTACTGTAATATCTACTTGATTTTGGATAGAAAGTCCATGTGTTTGAGCAGTAGATACAGTCACAACATTTCTACTTGCCTCAGCAATTAGTACATCATCGTAAAGTGTCTTAAAGCTGTGATATGTATTAGTTCCAATTCCAGTAAAATATAGTAAGTTCGCTGATGTAGTTCCAACTCCAACAAAATTACCTTCGGAGTTCAATCCCACTTTAAAAGTGGATATTCCAATCAAATCCTTAGATAATTTTGCTGCAAATATTTGAGATCCATCTCCAAGAGAAAATACATCCACACCATTTTTGGACACCTCTATAGAATTACCACCATTTGTGTTATAAACTAATAAATCTCCAGTGGAAAGGTTGTGATTTGGCAAATATATTGCTTTAGTTGGAATTGTTAATGTGGTATTTCCAACTCCAGGATTTGAGAAGTATAATGTAGATGTTATGCCAATCCCAAATGAAGTTCCAATTCCAACAGATTCTGATGGGTCAAAATACAATTCTCTGTTTGTGGATTTATTATAATTATTTTTTGGATTAAAGTTTACTGAAATTTTTCTTGGAAGTTCAGTAATCCCAATACCAGCAGAGTGAGTACTTAATCCTGATGCACCATCTCGATTTCTGAGAATTCTAATTCTTGAGGATTTTGAATCGATGTTTAATACTTTGACTTTCTCACTTCCAATCTGATAGAAATCATTTTCTCTAATTGCGGATGATTGTAAATTTCCCGAAACGCTAATGTATGTTGCTATTCCAGTAGATTCAACTGTACCAATTCCAGAAACTAAGGTAAATTGATTTTTAGTAAAAGATATCCTAGATTTTTGCTCAACTTCATCTAAGGCAAATATCTTAACCGGAAAATAAGTTTCCAAATCGTGGGGATTTTCTGCATATCCAACATAGTTTCCATCACGATATTCAAATTCAATGTTTTGTATTGATGTTGAAGCGCAACTTACTGAATTTATTCCAACCCCCTTTAAATTGGAAACAAAGGCAGAAGCAGATCTTCCACCTGTTTCGGCATTATCAAAAACTATCCTATCCCCAACCCTATAATTGTTTCCACCATTTATAATTTCAATACTATCAATTTTTCCAGCACTAACTGTTTTTATAGTTGACTTTGGTTTTAGATAACTTGAATTTAGGAAGTAATCATAACTACTATTTTTTTTACTTACATTGTATGAGTAAGTATTTTTTATCCATCCAGTTTTGTTTATATCTGTAGAATCTTGATTTGAATCACTTTTAAAATTAAATTCATTTGGTTTGGATTTATAATAATTACCAATTAGATATGGAAATTCTGGTAACAGATACCTATCAGTACTATCATAGTTGGAAGAAAATGTTGCAAAGTATGCATAAGTCCCATCAGGAAATTCTGGTGTTACACAAAATCTTCCATTACGTCTATCCAAATCCCCACTATTGGTGAATTGATAATCCTCAACAAAGAATCCATTCGCATATCCTGAAGGTCTACTATCAGATAATATTTCAGAATATCCAGATCTCATTCTTTTAATGCCACCACTTCCATCAGTATTGGCATATCCATATGGACCATATATGGGGTGCCCATCATATGACCAACCTATGATTGGAGAATGTGCTCCTGGAGATACTTCTTTACCATTATCATCAAAAACTAAATCTGCAGTTTTTAATCCATCTTGCCCGATTCCTAAGACTGATTTTCTCAATCCCCTACTTGCATAGATGTGTCCATACTGAAGTCCAATTATTCCCCTACCTGAGACTAAGCATCCATCATCATTTTCATCATTATTAATTGGATATAGAATTGATGGTAATCTATAAGGTAGATTTATATTCCAAGGTTTTATATTTGCAGAAAACTTTGCACCAGTTCCTGGAGTTAATACATCAACTCTAGTTTTTTCTTTAGTATAACCACTGCCAGAAGAAACTACAACAACTCTTGTGAGCTTTCCATTTTCAATAACTGGAGACAGTTTGGCACCTATTCCATCACCATTTATAATCAAATCTGGTTGAATATTATAATTTGATCCCACCTTCACTGGATATGCAAAAATAATTTCCCCACCATAAATAACAACTTCAACTTCAGCACCACTTCCAGACTCTAATGTTATTTGTGGTTGCTTCGAATAATTAATAATCTCTCGATCCCCATAATTAGATCCTCCATCTTCTATAAAAATGGATTTAACATTTCCCCTAAAGACAGGAATTACCTCAGCTTCAAATTCTGTAGATGTATTATACAGTGAAGGAATTTCTACAATTCCGTTTATTGAGACTGTTATATCTGGATAATTAAATTCGTGAACTTCTCCACCAACACTAGTCAGGTTAATATATTGACCAGTTCTTAGTAGAAAATCATCACCATTATTAGGCACTTCATACAATCTAAATGAGTCACTATCAATAGATTCGACATAATAATTGGAGGTTGTTAATCCACCAATAGAAGTTGATTGAGGTTTGTATGAAATAAGTTCTCCAGTAGAGAATCCGTGATCTTTTATATTAATTGAATCAAATGCGGTATTAATTCCAGATTTTGATGCATATGCATACATCTTTCTATTTGTATATCCAGAACCTTTACTAATTACATTAATACCTCCAAGTCTATTCTTTTTCTTTGCAGATTTAAATTTCTGTAAACCTAGATTTTCTGTAGTTGAAAATGATATACCAATACCAGCAACGGCTTTTTGATAAGAAGAATGTAGAGTAATTGTATTAATTCCAACAACACCGACATAATATGATGAATTGGTTGTTAAACCTGTTATATTATTTGTACCATTAGTGATGTAAATAACTTCTTCATAATTTGAGAATTTGTGGGGACTATCAAAAGTTATTTGATTTGAACTTACTGAAGATGGACTTGGAATTATATCCACTTCATAATCATATGATTTGAGAAAAGCTTCTGCCTTTGCCCCCGAACCATTTCCTCCACTAATGATTACTTCGGGAATATCTGAGTAATTGAATCCGGGATCTATAATATCAATTCTCTCAAGAGATCCAGAAACACTGCAATTTCCAGTAGCACCAGATCCTACAGAATCTGATATGTTAAGAATGGGGTTATTTATGACATCATATCCAGACCCTTCTGATAGGACATCAATACTTTCAATTTCTCCATAGTAAATGTAATCTCCAGACTTATAGTTTTGAATTTCAACCCCATTCACAAAAATGCCGATTGGACCAGTTTCTGTTGCAATATCAGAACTACCATAACTTTCGGGTTTTTTTATTTCTCTAATTAATTTTTGTGTTTGGAGATCCTTTTCTTCAAATTGCTGAGTTGACTCATTTAAAGTATTGAATAAAAGTAATCCTACAGATCCTCCAGTATATGAAGAAAAATCTACAAAGTTATTTGCAATGATAGATTCACTAGTCTTTGTAACCTTTATTTTATTTTCTCCTATTTTTTTACAGTATCCAACAATTTGATCCTGATTATTTAATTTTACAATCAATAAATCACCAGTCAAAAATAAATGAGCATTTATGAAAGATATGGTTTCATTAGAAATTGATGAAATTTGTTTGGTTAAGGTATTGATTCTGATGGTATTATTACCATATCTTGGTAATGATGATGCAGTAATATAAACAGAATCTTCTGTATTATCATAATAAACTCCAGAAACATTTGAATTGTAAATGTTTAATTCTGGATAACCTTCAAGATTTAATTTTGAAATACTTCTGTGTATCGTATATGATACGTTAGTATTAAGTTTACCTTGACCTCTAATTGAGACTGTGTTGTTATCTTGAACATCTGAAACTATACCATCAGAAGTTTTTCCGTTAGGTCCAACCAAATAAATTGGATCTCCAATTTTGAAATCATTTTCATCAAAAGTTGTAACTCTATATGAAAAGTCTGATATGTCATTTACAGGCTCAATATTTTGGATTTTATAATTAGATGCTACATTTAAAAACCAGTTCTCAACTCTAACATCATTATTAAAATTATACTTACCTAGACTTTTTAGGTTTACTTCAAACCCACTTTCCAATAAATTATTAGTATTTGTTGAATCTAATTCCGAAATGACTCCAGTTATTCTTACTCTAATTTCAGAACCATCTATGTCAGTTGCATATGCATAATCATTATATTTTACTTCTTCTCCGGCAAGAATATTTTGAGTAATACCAGAACAACCGAAAAATTGAGTGGTTGACTTAGAAGTGTATGTTATTAAAATTACATTTCCTTCAGGTTGATCCACTATAAGAGATCCAAAATTTGGAAATCCTAATGTTGAATCTACATCTAAATGCTCTTGTCCAGCAATTACGTCTGAAACTAACTTAGATTTTGGATGAATTGTAAATTTTCCTTGAGTAGATCCTCTAGATTCAATATCCTTATCATAGTCAAAGTCCAAACTTACAATATAATAATCCTTTACTATTGCTGCTGCAGACTTTGAAGAAGTTTCTGAGATTATTTGACCAATTCTAGTTACATTTGATCTAGTTATCTTTTCTACATTTACAACAGTACCTTGAGCTTCTACTGAAGATGAAGTTTTATTTTGATATAAAGTCTTGTTTAAAAGATTTTCTGGATTCCCTTGTATTTGCTCTACTACAAGATCTTTTGTAATTCTATATTGAGCGACAGAGGGTTCAATAAGATAATCTCTAGGAAGAATAACCTCAGCAGGTTTTCCATATAACGCATTAAAAAGAATTCTAAAAGATTCTGATGTTCCTTTTGATGTATAAAAATTATTTGCCTGCTTTACAAATAATTTTTCATTTAATGGTTCGTAAAAAGGTCTGTTTTCAAATCCTGGAGTGATTTGCTTTTTAATTTTATTGAAGAATTCTGATAGAAGTAGAGAGTTTAGATTATTGACAACATCCCCAACAGAATGCTCATTCAAGTCGGAAGAAGAGAAAATTAATTCATCTGCAAGACTGTTTGCATTATACGAAGTAACTCCAGAAAATCCCCTATAGCAATTTTTAAATGAGGTCTCATCTTTACTTTCATATGCTATAATCTCATCATTAATCTGAATAAGACCTAATGTATCGGGAAACCCGGCAGTAGACTCAACATAGATATCTGAATCTACAAAATTGACTGCTTCAATAAGAGTTGTGGATCTAATTAAATCTCCAAGATTATCAACCTTTACATACTGATCTATGTTATTCATCAAATCATAAGGATTTCCCTTAGATTCTAAAGAATAATAATATTGTTTTAAGAATTCTAATACTAAAGGAAATTCTGCCTGAACAAATTCTGGCAATTGATTTTGGATAATAGAACTGACTTTAACTCTTTTTTCTGCCATTTTTTAAAATTATTTTCTGATTAATGAACTGTTTGTATAACTTGAAGTTGAATTGTAGTTTGTTCCGGAGATATCATTGCCAGATGAAATGGTATCTTCTAATGCAGTCAAATTACTGTTATTAATATCTATCTGAAGATATAAATCTTGCAATCCAATGATGTCATTTGATTTTGGAGATGCTGATATTTCTATAATATTATCAGATCCTCTATTTTTGACTGTATTTAATATATTTAATGGATATAATTTAATCTCTCCCTTTTCATAATCTATAGTCCCAATGTTTTTTCTGATAATTTTATATGTATTTTCTTGGACTTTAAATAGTATTATTTTTCCAGTGAAATCATTATCTGGGATATCTGTCATATAAACAGTTCCGCTAATTCCAGATACCGAAAATCCACTTGATTTTATATTAAATCCAGATTTTGATGCAATATGAAATTGATTTCCATAACAAATCTCATAATCAGCAAATCTATTTACTTCTGTTCTCAAATCTCTTCTCATTTTGATCTTTGTAATGTTAGAAGTAATTGATATATTACTGTCATCTATAAGTTTTTGAAATTTGCTATACTTAAATCTAGATCCATAAGAGTTCAACTCTGATGATTTTGAGTAAGATTCAATATTTTTGCTTACAATATCTAAAACTTCAGAAGAACTTCTGGCAAGATTGCTATTATAGTAAATTGTTGAGTCGTATTCAATATAAAGATACTTTAAATCAAGAATTTCTGGTACAATTCCGGCAACATTATACTTTCTCAATTCTCTTTTAATATTATCCTTAATATAATTGGATAAATATGGTCCATTAATTGGTTTAATTGATATAAAAACTCTTCCATATCTTGGTGGATTTAATTCCTCACCACCAAAAACTGAAACTGACTCTACTTCGGAGTAAATTTTTGGTATGATAGATTCATAATCTGTTGATGTAACTGCTCTATTTTGTGCAGCATAGATTCTTGGAGCATATTTTCTTACATATTCTACAGATTCAATATCCTTTCCACCATAAGCAGGTACATTTGTAGTGACTGAAGAGATATTTGAGGTGATTAATCTGCCTTCATTGTCAATTATTCTACCAACATAGTTGAAAGAAGATGCTCCGTTGACTGTAGGACCATTACTGATATTATAAGTAACCTCAATTACATTACCATTATCAAGTTTTTTGCCAAAAATTCCATCTCCAAAGATTAATTCATATCTCTGATCCTCAACTTCTTGTATGAAAAAGACTTTTGATTTTGAATCAATATCAAAAAGACTTTTTGATAGGTTGAATTTCCTTACAACAGATGAACCAGACTCATCTCTGACATATACATTGAGTGTAGAAGTATCAATATTTGGATTGGACAATACAATTTTCTGATTTGGAATGCTACTATTTACAGTAAATGTTTCTGTAACTGGAGTTCCTTCAACAATCTCAACATTATCAAAAGATGCAATATTATCTATTACAGGAACTGTGATATTGTCTATGACAGTAAAGGTATAACTCTCCCTTCCAAAGGTCTGTGTGGTGCATACAGTGCCCTTCTGAAGTGTTAATGTAAGAGGTCTATTTGTAGAATCTACATTATTGATTGATATATTTGCAATATCAACAAAGAAACTTACATTTGCTCTTGTCGAAGTAATTGATCTAGGAACATATCCAATATTTCTTGCTAAAGAAACTACATTCTCTCTTAATGTAGCTCCGTCAATAAAGACCTCATTGCTAAGCATATTAGCATTATATGAGGTCAAATATGTATTATATGCTAATGTATCAATTAGAATTGAAAGATTAGATCCTTCAAAATCATAATCAGTAAAATTTGATTTTGCTCTCAAATATTCAATGATTGATTCTTTTATTTGATCAAAATCTAAGTTGGAGAAATTTACTATTGCCATTTATCGTGCCTGCTGCAATGCAAAGTCTAGTTGTTGTGGTCTTGCATCAATTCCTACAATGCTGTAGTATACTGTAACATTAAATTCTAAAGTTTCATAATTCGGGGCAACCTCAACACTCACATTATTAACTCTGGGTTCATATAAATTTATTGATTCTAAAATTTGACCTCTGATAGTATCTGATACAATTTCACTCATATTCTCAAAAAGAGAAGATGATACATTACTACCAAAATCAGCATTAAAGAATCTTTCTCCAGGTCGAGTCAATACAATATTGCGAATAGAACGAGCAATTGCAGTTTCATTTTTAATTGCAAGAATATCATTATTCAGAGGACTAATCTGAAATGACATACTTAAATCTTTAAATCCAGGACTTACCCGTTCTAATGGCATTGAATAGTATTAATTCTTTATCTTATTTATCAATCAATAATTACATTACGATTGCATTTGCAATCGCATTTTTTATTCACACTATCATTTACAATTTCTTGAAGAACTTCTTTATTTTCTTCCAAAGAGTTATAGTCGGTAACTAATCTATCAGTTCCCCACATTTGATGCATATACTTTTTGTTTCTATCGACTGGTGAATTTCCCATTTGAGTTAGGTAATAAACAGCAACAGAACTTTTAAAGGGGTTTCTATCCCTGCTCCGATTTGGTACTCCAAAAGTATTCATCAGTATCGCCAAGACGACCCCACTCAATACCATTCTCAACTTGAAAATGATGAGTTGAAACTTTAAAGTCGGGTTTCTTTGGTTCTTCTGGAGTAATTGATAAATCGTAAAATCTAAGTCTATTATTTGGATATAAGGCAAATTGGCCATTCTCAAGCATAATGCAGTTATGACTCTTATGTTCATCGGGAGTCTCACTCACATTTGTATCTGTGATATCACAGTCTGAGTGAAAGTTATCTATAGTAAAAAGATATTGCCCTTTGAGTGTTCCTTGATTTCTTGTATAAACCTCTACGTCCATAGTAGAGATAAATTGTTTTTCTATCACCCTTATTCCATAATCCATACAATTCCAAAACTGCAAGTTATCTAGAGAGAGATTTGGTAGAGGCGCAAGCGGTTTTGATAAGAAAGCTGAAATTGGCAATTTATCATAAAGAGCACCGTATTCTGGAAGATAAGTCTCAAAATAAAAACAGCGTCCAGGTATGGACTTTGCCGATACCCAAACGCCTTCTGTATATTCACCATAACCATCTTTAAGATCTCTGAGATATTCTTTACGAACCCAGACTTTTTTTGAAGGTAGATTGGCAATTAATTGAGACATTTATTTTCCCTGACCTCTATAAGATTTTTTTGCCTTATTACGTGATGTGGCAGCATATTTTGTGTGTTTCCCAGAACCCTGTCGAGTATTTTTTGGGTGGAATTCAATTTTAGTATTGCCAAATTTAAATGCCATTTACAATGTCCTCCAATTCACTGTTTATTTTTTTATTGAGCATCAAATAACTCTCATCTTTTCATGTCCCACACGAATACGTGGATCGCACCAAATCTCATATCCTGCTTCTTTTGCATCAAGACAGAATGAGACATCTTCTCCACACATATCTTGTACTGCACCAGATTCAAAGACTTGCATCTTTGGGGCAAACCAAGGATACTTCATTTCTTCATTTTCAAATACACCATTCTTGATAAGAACCCAACCAAATCCTGTATAATCTACTGTGAAAGGTTTTTTCCTTTTTGAGATAGTATCAACCATCTCATGATTCATTACGCCACCATTGTTTCTGAAATCATTTTCATCAAGCCAATGTGCAACTGAAGTAGTTCTACCATCTTCTGTAGAATACCATCCAGCAACAATTTCTTTTTCTTCACCATCTTCTGAGATTGCCATATCACAAAGTTGCCAAAACTTCTCACTATTGAAAACAATATCACTGTCAATCCAAAGTTGATAATCATAATTTAACTTTCCATCCCAAGGAAGTTGATCTGGACCACGAAGAACATTTGCACCCAGACATTTGCAACGTGCAAAATTAACCATTGATGAATAATCTTGACTAATCTGAATACTCATTCCGTTTTGTACAAGATCAAAACAAAGTTGAACAAAATTCTTCAAAAATGTAAAAGAGCATCCACGACCAGGAAGACAAAATACAATACTCTTCCCCCTCATTCTTTCCTTGATGGAATCATAATCCCACTCAATATTTTTTTCAACCTTAGGTGCCTTTGCCTTTACTGTGAATCCCTTAGCCATTTTTATCAATTCTCCAATAGATGTTTAAAAGTTTTGTCATTTGACATTATACAGTTCAATTCTAACGTTCTATTTATTTTCTGTCAATAAGAAGACTCTAAACTTACTTGCCTATTGACTGTAAGTTCTTCATAAGATAGATCATCTTCAGTATATTCAGTTTTCATAAGTCCTACCATACCCTTTAAGTTTTCCCAAATCTCATTAAATTGATCCTCATTTAATGAATGATATAGACATTTGTTCTTTGCATATACGTGATATATCTTAGTCATATAAACCCCCCTATACATAAAAAATTTTGCGGAATTTTTTCTCTTAATTCTTATTTTGAAACTGAATTATATATCAGGGCTATTATAATCCCAAGAGGAACTCCAATAATCTTAAAGAATTTGCCAGGATATCTTATGATCCATCCTGCAAAAATAACTCTCCAAAAATTCCAATAAGGAGCTCTTCTTTTCATTGTTTAAAAAACTTATGGGGGGGAAAAATTGCAAAAAAATTTTTGAATTATATATGGAACTTTTTTATTTTTATGAATCCTCTCAGGTATAAAAAATACCTCAGAATTTTTTTTTTTGATTTTGATATTTATCGGTCGATTTGTCACCTCTGTAGGTTAGGGAAGTTAATGATTTTTATAGGGGGGGCATCGCCCACAAGAACTAACACAAACCCCCATAAATCACTGCTGTTCACTAACACTAATACTAATAAGTGTCAAATGGTAAATGTGTGTGCCACTAATACATGTGGCACACATTCTGTTCACTCAACCAATGACATAAACTGCATCAGGGTGATGATCCTCACACCAGTATGTGGCAGGATAACCACGATCTGCACAGTGAGCATTCATGCGATCGACTTCATTCTGTGCCTGTTCTTCAGTCAGGTGAGAGTAATGAACCCTCACTTGATGGTTGTACTTTGAGAAGACTGCGAATGTCATTGGTTGAGTGAACGGAATGTGTGGAGGTTAGTGTAACTTAAGAGATCAGAGAATTACTTTGCTAGTGTAAGGTTGAGGACGACATTCCCATCGTTTTGCTGTAGGGAATTGATCGACTACTTTTTGTGCTTTGTTGTCGATGAACTTAGAATACTTTTTGTAAGTTCCGAGTTCCTGATTCTGCAGAAGAACATTACCCTCAGAATCTTGAATTTGCAGATACCAGGTCATGAATCTTAAGAGTGTTGATTGTGTGAGGTATGTGTCCCTCACACTACTATGTCAATCTGGAGGTGAGTAACTTTAATTCACCTTCAGAGTTTGTATCAATCAGAACAGAATATCTGCAATCTCATTGATAGTTTGTTCAGAATCCATCTGCTCAATTACATCAAGAATCTGAAGGATTTCAGCACCATTGTTACCTTGTCGAAGCATACCAATTGCAACAGACTTAGACATAATAAAGAAAGAAAAGTGTTAGAAACTGTTGGTGCTTTTAATGTCATCACCAGGACAATGTGTGAGTGATACTTAAATCAGAGAATCATGCCAGGAGTGAACTTAACTACTTCTCCATTAGTTGACACAAACCACTCACCATTCTTCTGAAACACATGGTCATCAATGCCATGGGCAAAAAGTAATGCATTGAGGCGGGATTTTGTTGTTTTTGTTTGATGACCACCACCATCAAAGATCTGGATGAAGTTATCACCAACTGTGGCAATGTGATTGCCATGAAGGAAAACACGAGACATATTTGCATTGTCTGTTTTCACTTCAGTGTTTCCATTCTTCCAGTTCAGTGCTTCAATCACTGCTTCATTCATCTGCTGTTCGATCTTACGCATGATCTTAAATGTTGAAGGTTTTTGTGAAGAATTGATGAAAGATTAACTCAGAAAGGATTAGTCCAAGTTTCGTATTGCTTCATGGTAATCTTACCTTTCTTGCACAAAGTATCAGTGAAATTGTTCCAATTTTCCCTAGTGTAGATAACATCACCTTTCACAACACCAAGGTTAATGCGAAACAGTTCAAGTGCTTGCTTTTTGGTCATGAATCTTAAGAGTGTTGATAGTGTGAGGTATGTGTCCCTCACACTACTATGTCAATCTGGAGGTGAGTAACTTTAATTACTCACAAATGTCACCAAGGAATAACTTTTAGATTATCTGCAATTCCCATAGCCAATTCAGCAAGAATTACTGGTTCAATCTTACCAATCTTTTCTTCAAGAATTTCTGTAATGTTATTCAATAGAAATTCATACCACTCATCAGTTTCCATAAGTTCACTTGCAATTTCACTTGCAAGTGCTTCAGACATTTTAACAATAGATTGATTGGAAAGAGTCATGAATCTTAAGAGTGTTGATAGTGTGAGGTATGTGTCCCTCACACTACTATGTCAATCTGGAGGTGAGTAACTTTAATTCCCCACCCCTGTATGAGTCAGCAGCCCTCAGAAGTATGTGCCAGGAGCATAACCTTCTATTGCACCCTGAAGTAACATAGAGTGATCAATTTGCCCCTTTGAAACTCTTTTACCGTCGATTTGGAAAGTATAACGCAACTGACCTTTTACAGTTTTGCTAACTTTACAGGTCAGGCAGATTTCACCAATACGATGACCCTTACGATCATACTTTGCGAAGTAATGGTTACACACACCAGGTAGTTTATAATCAACAACTCCATTGCGTTGTTGATAGTTTTCCAGTGCAAGTTCCTCAGTGAGAGTGATGTTCTGGTAGAGATCTTGGAGTTGCATTGGTGTGTTCCTTTGACTCTTTAATACTACAGGATTCTGGACTCTGTGCTCTTTTATTGTGCCACTAATACTTGTGGCACACATTCTGTTCACTCAATCCACAATATCCATCAGTTGATGAACACCAGCATGAGAAGTGTAGTAAAATTGTTGAGTTTCATGACACCACAGATAGTAAGCATCACAACCCATAGAATAGTCTGCAATGTTATAAGTGTAACTCCCATCAGTTACAGTTTTGTTGAACATTGCTCGAACTTGGTTGTAGTCAATTTGCATGGGGTCAATAAGTTCCTACACTAATGAGTCAGTCTGGAGGTGAGTAACTTTAATTACTCACAAGTCTTACCCTCAAACCATCACAAACTGTGCCTTACCTTCTTCAATGAAAACCACACCATTGTGCTCACCGATAGTATAATCAACACCTTGCACAGTTTCGTTGATCACAGACCAGGAATCTTGCTCGTGCTTGGTGATAACGTAACCGTACACATTCTGGCAACAAAGGAATTTCTCACCAGTGCGATATGCAGACTCAAGATTTACACAAATCTTACGATCAACACCGAACTCATTAAAACAGTTCGTGGAGAGAATGAAGAGAGTGTAGAAAGGCATGGGGTCAATAAGTTCCTACACTAATGAGTCAGTCTGGAGGTGAGTAACTTTAATTCCCTAAAATGTTTGAGGAATAATCATAAAATGTAATTTTGTCATCGTCATCAACCATGAACAATTCTGAATAATAAAGTTTATCTCCAATCACAAACTCTTCAATTACATAATCCACAGGTACTTCAAGAGCAGAAGCAATTTTCTCAAGTCGATTCATAACTTAATTCTTTTCACTTCCAATCATAACATGCCTGTAGTTGAACTCACTTACCAACCAACCAGTTTCTGATGTAATCTCTTCACAGATGAGATATTCAAACTCTGCAATGTCAGCATCAGGATGACAATCAATCTCAAAGATTCGCCCTTCAATGTCACCCTCTAACATCTTCACTTGAGAATGGGTGAGTGCATCAAACCCATCATCTGTAGTGTCAAACTTGACATCGTAGACTTGAATCGTAGGCATCAGTGTGAATTGTGATGACAAAGGAAATTGTATTGAGAGGGCACGGTAATTACTTTTACATCAACCTTATGTCCCCGCTTCTAGTTGTCGGGGTGGTTGAAAACCGCCTTTGTTTCTTCCCTCTCAACTTTCATAGTATGGCAGGGATTGGGGGACTTTGCAATCCCCCTTGTGCCACCTTCTCAACTGGTTTTATTTCTCTTCAGTTTGAAGGGAAATTACGGCAGACAGCATCACACAAAAGTCGGGTTAAATCTTCTTGGGTTTCGGGATACTTTCCCTCCCACATTTCCCAACAAAATGTTTCAATGATGGAATTAATGTCCTCCATAAGTTGTTCACGTTGCACCAACATTTCAAGTTTGGGATTCATCAGAATTGGAACAAAGTGGCGAAGAAAGTGTAACAAATGGCGGTTGTAATAACCGCCAAGTTAGTGAAAGACATTCAGGAAATCAGGCAGCAATAGGTTGCAGGGTGCTATTCTTCACTGATTTGTTGAAAAAACTACCCACAGACTTTTTGCTGTTGATAACATTACTCAGTTCAGTTACAAATGTCGTCACATCATTCACAGTGTAATCATAGTCACTACCACTCACAAAAGTAACAGTGGCAATGTTGTCCTCAACTGCAATGTTGCTGATAGCAGTGCTGTTGGAAATCTCGAAGTTCATCTGAAAAATAATAAAAATGAGTGTTTATAGTTTGAGTGTCTTTAGGGCGCATCTCATTCCCTTTGATACACTTAAGATAGCAAGAACTGGGAAAACAATCAAGAGGCAATGTGCCAGTTTGAAGATTGTCTCTTGAAGTGTTTCCCTCTCACACTACTAGGTCAATCTGAAGGTGAGTAACTTTAATTCCTTCAGGATTTGGTGCCTTATCTGAACGCAACAAAATGACTCCTAAGTGATAAGATTTTAACGCAAGAATCTTATCAGGAATCTACCTGTTTTTTATTTAATTGTATCATCATAAGGCTTCCAATTTTATGTCCTGTTTTATTGCGCCGGAGACAAGTGTCAACTCCCTCTGGAATGAATCAATGGATGATATTGTTTAAGATTCTAGTTGACTCTTTACCCTAAATCGGAGAGTTCAATGCAGCAGAATCTTGCATTCACTGAGTTTATTTATACGACTTATTTTGTGTTTTTGAAATAACTCATAAGGTGCATAATTGTCTCAATTAAGTACATTCTCCCCTAAACATAGAAAGAGACCCCTTACAGGTCATTGTAGGGGTCTCTCAGAGAGTTTTATTGATTTATGAGTTTTTACCAATCAACATCAAAATCTTCTACATAAGCACTCACTTTTTCATTGGGTTCAAGTTTGAGTGTTTTCTCCCACTTAATTTGCCTCGGATTGAAGTCTTCCATGACCTCTAGATCCAATGTTACCCTTACCCGCCTTTTCTGTGCAATCTGATAAGAAACCATGAGAATCCTCCAAGTGTTTGTGTCTGAACTTAATCATAAATCCCCTGGGCATTTATGTCAAGTGATTGATAGTATTTATTGGAATGTCTTATGTTTTATGAGACTTTGTGGGGGTTTTCTGATCTTTGGGGGGTTGACATTTTAGAGTGCTTGTGTTATTATGGGCAGTCTAAGATCACAAGACTCTGAGACATTTAGAACAAGAACTCAAGACATTTAGAACAAGAACTCAAGACATTTAGAGAACATTTAGAACAAGAACTCAAGACATTTAGAACAAGAACTCAAGACATTTAGAGAACATTTAGAACAAGAACTCGAGACATTTAGAGAACATTTAGAGAACATTTAGAACAAGAACTCAGGACATTTAGAACAAGAACTCGAGACATTTAGATACTTTTTCCACAGTAGTTGTGGAAAAACCTGTGGAAAACAATACTTAAATAGATTTTTTAATACATTTTTAATTGTTTTTTAATTGTTTTTCAAATATCAATCTCCCAATCATTATCTTTCAGAAGATTAACCCAAAAGTGATTCCTACCATTCATTGAAGTCAGAAAAACCTCATTACCTTTATTCTGTTCAATAATACATTCAGGATTTGAATCCATCAGATTACTGAACCTGTTTTTTGCCTTTTTAGATTTTGGAGAAACAAATGCAATCATTTTGCAAACTGTTGTTGTTTGTTTTTATCAATTCCATTCCTACCACTACCAGTGGCAGCATAGAATCTAGATCTTGCACCACCAACTCGAGAACAAATAAGTTCAGACTTTTTGGGAAGACGAGTTGGAAGAACTGTTACAGTAAATTGACCAGAAGCAATGGCATGTTCAAGTTGAGTCTGAGTCATAAGAAAATGAGTTCCTACACTAATAAGTCAATCTGAAGGTTAGAGTGTTTTTAATTCAGAAGGAATCACCTCTGATAAAGATACCCACCAGACCAATCTGCATTCTCAAACAACCATTCACGATCTTTGATAAGACGCAGATCATAACGAACACCTTTTGCAGGAGATTTCCAACTGGCAGACTTGTAGACTTCACCAGTCTTCTTATCAATGAAAGCATGAACAGATCGTGAACCATGAGCATTCATAATCACCTTATGATACTTACGACCAGACTCAAAAGTAAAGTCATAATCACACTGACCATTCTTCAGATCTTCGATACATGCTTCATGATAAGCAACATTATCAAGATCACGAAAAAGAGCTCTTTCGTGCAGTTTGATACTGTACTCAATGTAGTTTTGTTTGAGTGCATCACACAACATATGACAATACTTTGTGACATTCAGTTGAACAGTGTTTCTTGCATCTTGAGATGCAACATAATCAGCAAAAGTCTGAGTCATGGTCATAAAGAACTGAGTTCCTACACTACTAGGTCAATCTGGAGGTGAGTAACTTTAATTCACCTCCAGAGTTTGTATCAATCAGACCCCGCAGAGTTGTTTGTGCTGACTTCCTGATGCCTGACGGTTCAGTGATACATTGCTACCAACATCTGCTCCAGCAGTAGCACCAGCACCAGAAGCACCCCGGAATTTAGTGCTAGAATTGAAGCGCATTTTGCTCAGTGCAGTAACAACTGCTTGCTTATCTTCGTGAACACGATTCTCCTCTTTTTTCATCTCACGGAGACGATCAGCAACCTGAATTGCAAATGCTTTCTTGAAGTTAATCTTAAAAGATCGCTTCAGGTTAGCACCAGTCAGTTGAGCAATAATCTTCTCAGCAGAGTATGCCTTATCTGCCTCACGGTTCATAACATCAACCAGGAACTCACTGTAAAGATTTACCTGAATCTGTTGAGCTTCACTACCAATCACTTGAATAGTTTTAGCACCATTGATGTCAGTTTTGACATATGCTTTTGCATCGTAAAACTTAGCAACAGCATTGACAATCTGAGCGAAAGCAACATCCATTTTTTTGAAAGATGCGAACTGTTCATCAACAGCAAGAACCTCTTTTGCTTCCTGCAAAGTGATACCATGCTTTGCGCACAGTTTATCAATCATTGCCGCAGCAGCAGATGCTTCACCATCAAAATCTGTGCTCTCTTGAAGTTTGAGCATCGACTTGATTTTGGCGATGACTTGTTGGCGATCCATTTTGTTTGGTCTGGTTTGTTGCTTACACTGTAGGGTCAATCTGAAGGTGAGTAACTTTAATTACCCCTCAATCTGATGTATTCTCAAATCTATCAAGTTGAAGACTGATAAACATATCTCTCAGATTTTCTATTGCTGTTCGTCGTTGAACAATCTCATTCTCTAATGGAAGATCATCAATTCCTGCATCATAAGGTGCCATGAGTTGATAAGATTCCATGGCATGAAGAAGTAAATCATTGATAATTTCATGTTGAAACTCTGTAAGAGTCACAGTAATGTCATTTAGATTCATGAGTTTGTCTCAGTTAGAAGGAAAGTTTTTGCAGACAGCATCACACAAGGTTTTTACCAATTCTTGTTGATCTTCGTTATATTCATCACCCCAAGTATCATAAAAGAAACTTTCAATGATACAATCAATGTCTTCCATAAGTTGTTCACGTTGCATCAACATCTCAAGCTTGGCAGTCATCAGAATTGGAGCAAAGTAGCGAAGAAAGTGTAACAAATGGCGGTTGTAATAACCGCCAAGTTAGTGAAAGTCATTCAGGAAAGTTGAGAAACTTCAAGGTCAAACTCAGCATTATTCTTCTCACACTGGGCGA
>Ga0213859_10000098_pt1 | contig 38402 bp, 49 predicted proteins | sample PICome_2_FD_160133 | JGI IMG/M metagenome (GOLD analysis project Ga0213859, IMG submission 160133) | Coastal seawater microbial communities near Pivers Island, North Carolina, United States - PICO304 | ecosystem: Environmental > Aquatic > Marine > Coastal | place: USA: North Carolina...
CTCTACCATTCACTGAAGTCCCAACTAGATTCAGGTCTTTCCCTATCGCTGCAGCTGGTGGTATTGAGACAGGTGACTTAAACGTCACATTTATTATCGATGAAGACTTAGCAAATTATGTTTCTATCTACAACTGGATTAAAAAGAATGGTCTCTATGAGCAGCACTCTGACCAGGAAGCACAATACTCAGATGCTAGATTAGAGATTACTACAAGTAACTACAACCTTGCTGCATATTGTGCTTTTGAAAATGTATTCCCAGTATCACTGTCTGACGTGCAGTTTGATGTTGGGGACCAAGACCAAGAATACTTTACTGCACAAGCAGTATTTAAATACACGTCATTTGAATTACGAAACAAACTGAATGCTAAACTATGAAATTTGCTGAATTGAAAACCCTCTTTGATAATGTAAAAGCAGAATGGCAAGAAGACTCACAGGTTGACTTCCAGTTTAAAAGCAAGCAATACACGGAAGACCTCGCACAGTTATCACTTGGCATCCCATATCAACACAATAAATATTTAAACTACTACAACGATTTCTCTTCAGAAAAAACAGCGTTGGAGTTTCAATACAGAATTAAGGTCAGAGACAAACGAGAGTATTACCAAGGAGAAGCAGACCCTGAAGTCTATAAGGAAAAACCCTTTGGACAAACAATCAAAACATCCGAGAAGATGAAAGTCTATCTAGAAGCGGATGAGGATTTAATTAACATTGAAATGAAGATAGAGTTTATTAACAAGGCGCTTTTCTATCTTGATAATGTCTTGAAGATGGTATCGAATAGAAGTTTCCAAATTAAGAACGCTATTGAGTGGGAGAAGTTTATTAACGGAAACTGAGATGAGTATTTCAATCAAGAAGAAGAATGAGGTCTTTATGACCATCAATGCGGAGCCTGCTATCCACATGGAGTTGTCTGACTACTTCACCTTTGATGTGCCTAATGCAAAATTCATGCCACTCTACCGCAACAAAATGTGGGATGGCAAGATTCGTTTGTATTCCCCTGGCACTGGTGAATTGTATTGTGGACTAGCAGAGCACCTCAGAGAATGGGCATCGATTAAAAACTATGACTTGTCTTTTGAAGACAATAAGTTTTACGGTCATGTAGATGACAAAGACCCACTCGTTTCTCTTGAGGGTGTTAAGTATTTCATGAATAAGATTTGTGTTAAGCACAAACCAAGAGACTACCAATATAAGGCAGTATATGAGGCACTGAAGAATCACCGCAAACTTCTGCTGTCTCCTACAGCATCTGGTAAGTCTCTAATGATTTACTCTTTGGTGCGTTATTACGTTGCCCAACAGAAACGTATCCTTATCATTGTGCCTACTACATCATTGGTAGAGCAGATGTATTCTGACTTTGCTGACTACGGTTGGGATGTAGATGAGTATTGTCATAAAGTATATGGTGGCAAAGATAAGAATACTGACAAGGAAGTAGTCATCTCAACATGGCAATCTATCTACAAGTTTCCTAAGAGATACTTTGATGACTTTGAATGTGTAATCGGTGACGAGGCACATCAGTTTAAGTCCAAATCTTTGACTGGCATCATGACTAAGTTGCATCAGGCAAAGTATCGTTTTGGTTTCACTGGCACACTTGATGGGTCTGCTACACACAAGTGGGTGCTAGAAGGATTGTTTGGTCCATGTGCTCAAGTAACAAAGACTGACAAACTTATCAAAGAAGGTCACCTAGCAGATTTCAGGATTAAGATTCTGCTATTGCAACATGAGCCGCAGACATTTTTCACTTACCAAGATGAGATTGATTATCTTGTGGAGCATAAGAAAAGAAATAATCTAATTAAAAATCTAGTCAGAGACTTAAGTGGTAACACTCTTGTATTGTTTAACTATGTCGAAAGACATGGTATGCCTTTATACGAGAGCATAAATAATAGCATAGGTGAAACCCGAAAGGTTTTCTTTGTTTATGGTGGAGTAGATACTGAAGAGCGTGAAGAAATCAGAAGCATTACTGAGCGTGAAAAGGATGCTGTTATCATCGCCTCATACGGCACATTCAGCACAGGTATCAATATTAGAAATTTGCATAACGTCGTATTCGCATCACCTTCCAAGTCTAGGGTAAGAAATCTTCAATCAATTGGAAGGGTGCTACGCAAAGGTGAAGGAAAAGATTTAGCAACACTATATGATATTGCTGACGACATTTCTGAGAAACCAAACAAAAATTATACGTTAAAGCATCTAGAAGAAAGAATCAATATCTACCAAGAAGAAAACTTTAATTATGAAATTATAAAAATTAAAGTATAACAACATGGAAGAAGAATTCTATGCATCAATAAAATTAATGTCAGGCGAGGAAATCGTTGCTAAGGTTTCTTACGATAACGATGAAGATGTTCTTATTATTGAGAATCCTCGCGTAGTGAATGTTATTGAAATGAAAAAGGGTAGGTCACACATGAAAGGATTTACCTTTGAATCATGGATGGCAGCAACTTATGATGAGATGTTTATTATTAAAAAAGACCACATCCTCACCATCACAGAATTAGATACTAAGATTCAAAAATTTTATCAAAGGTATCTACAAAAAGAAAATGGTGAGATTGAAGAATCTACAAAAGTAGATATCAAACATCAAAGAGGATATATGTCTTCAGTTAAAGAAGCCCGTAAGTCTTTAGAAGATCTCTATAAAAGAAGCTAATAATCTTTGAAACGCTACATCGCTAATTATACAGAGATTTGAAGGTCTTGTCAAGTCCCTTGCATTTTATGGCATAAGGTGTTACAATACAAACAAGGATAAGTAAGACCATGGCAAGAAGAAAGACAGAAAACTATGTAAACAACAGAGACTTCCTAGATGCTCTGATGGTTTATCGTAAAGAGGTTGCTGAAGCAGAAGCAAACGGTCAACCGAAACCTCGCGTCCCTCCTTATATTGGAGAGTGCTTTCTTAAGATTGCGACACACTTGTCATACAAACCAAACTTCGTAAACTACATGTTTAGAGAAGACATGATTTGCGATGGTATTGAAAACTGCTTACAATATATTCACAATTTTAATCCAGAGAAGTCTACTAATCCTTTTGCATACTTCACTCAGATTATCTACTTTGCCTTTCTTCGCCGTATCTCTAAAGAAAAGAAACAGTTAGAAATCAAAGCAAAGATTCTAGAGAAGTCTGGTTTTGATGAAGTTTTACATACAGACAGCCACACTGGCGACATGGCAGGTTATAGTAGTAGCTCCTCTGACTTGAATAGCATCAAAGAGTCCCTTGAGATTAGATACAAACGATGATTGCTCTTATCACTGACCAGCACTTAGATGGAAGAAAAGGTAGTGTTGCTTTTTGGGAATACTTTAAAAAATTCTATGATGATGTTTTCTTCCCTACACTGGAAAAGAAAGGTATCAAGAGCATCATCGATTTAGGTGATACATTCGATAACCGTAAAGGTATTGACTTCAATGTATGGAGTCGTGTGCGACAGTATTATTTCCAACGTCTTGAAGACATGGGTATTACTGTCCACATGATTCTTGGCAATCATTGTGTGTATTATAAGAATACTAATGAAGTAAACTCACCTGACCTGCTGCTTGATAATTTCCACAACATCAATGTTATCTCCACTGCTCGTGAGGTTACAGTTGAGGGGAGAAAGATTCTTATGCTGCCTTGGATTAATTCTGAAAACAGAGAGAAGACACTCAAACTAATTGAAGAGACTGATGCTGAAATCTGCATGGGTCACCTTGAGTTGAATGGTTTTGAAGTGACTCCTGGCATGAGAATGGAGCATGGGATGGACCCCAAGATTTTCTCTAAATTCGAGCAAGTATTCTCTGGTCATTTCCACCATAAGTCTAAGAAAGGTAACATCCAATATCTCGGTAATCCTTATCAGATGTTTTGGAATGACTATAAAGATGAAAGAGGATTCCATCTATGGGACCCCGACACTACTAAACTTACTAGAGTCAAGAATCCTTACGAGATTTTTCAAAAAGTTTTCTATAACGAAACTACAAAGTCACATTTAGAGTTTGACCTTGACAAGTGTAAACATTCATTCGTCAAGATTGTAGTTGAAGATAAAAAAGACTACCAAGAGTTTGAGAAGTTTGTGGAGAATGTCTATTGCAAGAAACCACATGATGTCAAAATCATTGAGACTTTTGTCAATGACACATTCTTGGAAGACGATGATAATGTAGAAGTCAAAGATACATTGACTTTGCTCAATGAATATATCGATGAAGTTGACCTAGCAGTCAACAAAGACAAACTAAAATCTCTCATGCGGTCCCTATATATTGAGAGTTGTGAGGTAGTATAATGTTTCTCATCACCCTCAAGGACCAACCTGATGGAGTCTATTCTCTAATATCAGAAGAGGGTGAGCATGTCATCTTTTTCTTTGAGGAGGAAGATGATGCCGACAGATACCTCATGCAACTAGAGCAACACGATGACCACCAAGACCTGCCAGAGATGACAGTTGTTGAGGTGGATATTGACATTGCTTCAAAAGTATGCGAAGATAAAGGATACCACTACACAGTGGTAACACCAGACGACGTGATAGTGCCACCCGACGATTTATGATTATTTTTGAAAACCTGAAGTGGAAAAACTTTCTTAGCACAGGCAATCAGTTTACTGAAGTTAACCTGGCACAAGACAGGAGCACTATCATTGTTGGTGCTAATGGTGCAGGTAAATCCACAATCCTAGACGCACTTACCTTCGCGTTGTTTGGAAAACCTTTTCGTAAGATTAATAAACCACAGCTCCTTAACTCCATCAATCAAGGAGATTGTGTTGTTAATCTTAACTTTAATATCGGCAGGAATAAATACGAAGTAACGCGGGGTATTAAACCTGCGATATTTGAAGTAAAGCAGAATGGCGCTGTATTAAATCAAGATGCATCTGTTAATGACCAACAGAAGAATTTTGAGCAAACCATTCTCAAAATGAATTACAAATCTTTCACCCAGATTGTTGTATTGGGGTCCTCTACCTTCGTGCCTTTCATGAGACTGCCGCTGGCAGCACGAAGAGATATCATTGAAGACATTCTGGATATTCAGATTTTCTCATCGATGAATGTAAATCTGAAAGATAAGATTAGAAATATTAACGATGAATTAAAAGACCACGAATATAAACTCTCACTTGTCAAAGAAAAAATTGACATGCAGAAGCAGTTTATGCTCGACATTGAAAAGAAGAATAAAGAAGATATTCAGGAAAAAGAATCTCGTAAAGAGCAATTCCTGACAGAGGCGTTAGGTTATGAAACTGAAATACTCAATAACGACAAGGAAATCGACACTAAGACCTCTGCCGTTTCAGACACGCAGAAAATTAAAGCAACGATTGCTAAGGTCGAAACGCTCAAGAATAAAATCTCAACTAAACAAAACTCATACGCAAAAGAGAAATCATTCTTTGAGGAAAATGATTCTTGTCCGACATGCGGTCAAGGTATCGAAGAGCATTTTAAACACGAAAAGGTCACGCTTCTCTCGGATAAACTTACTGAGGTGGAGAAAGCAATGTCTGATTTGGGACAACAACTTTCCGATCTCCAAAGTCAAGAGAATACCTTTATTCTTTTAATTGATGAAATCAATCAACTCAATTTAAAGAATAGACAATTAAAGAATGACATTAACTCACTTCATAGGCGAATTGAGGACTTGGACCGAGACATCAGAAAACTTAGGGATACGGATGTCAATCAACGGGAGCAGTTTTCAATTCTTAAATCGCTCGACAATCAAAGCAAAGAAATACAAAAAGTCATCTCAGAAACCAAAGAGGAAAAAGATTGTCTCACCACAGCAACGCAACTTCTCAAAGACTCAGGCATCAAAACGCGCATCATCAAAAAATACCTCCCGACGATGAATAAACTCATCAACGAGTATCTGGACAAGATGGAATTCTCAGCAAGTTTTATGCTTGACGAAAGTTTTTCTGAAGTAATCAAATCTAGATACCGTGATGAATTTAGTTATGAAAGTTTTAGCGAGGGAGAGAAAGCTCGTATTGATATTGCTCTGTTGCTTACTTGGCGCAGCATTGCTAAACTTAAGAATAGCGTGGATACTAACCTCCTTATTCTAGATGAAATCTTTGACGGGTCTCTAGACCAATCTGGCAATAGTGACCTTGGTTGGATTCTAAAAACGTTTGATGACAAGACAAACGTATTCGTCATCTCACACCGCGACAACATGGCAGATAAGTTTGACCGATGTCTGCGATTCGAGAAGCATAAGAATTTCTCATACGTCACGGAAGAGACAACAGCATGACTTATCAGGGGTTGCCTACGGGTGACCCCTATTGTATTATAAGTCCATCAACGCAAGAGACTAATGCTTAACATGGAAGTCAAGGGCAACCTCGCCCGACTGCTAGCCACCGAGAATCTGGTTGTAGAGCACCGCAACGTAGAGACTGCCATGTTTAACGTTGTTGACCGTGTGCTAACCCTGCCCATGTGGAAGCGTGCCAGCAGCGATGTGTATGACATGCTGGTGGGTCATGAGGTCGGTCATGCTCTCTACACCCCACAGAAGTTTGGGCATGACTATGGTGTCCCTCAAACTTACATCAACGTGGTTGAGGATGCTCGTATCGAGAAACTGATGAAGCGTAAGTTTCCTGGTTTGTCTCGTAACTTCTATGTTGGATACAAAGAGTTGGATGAGCAGGACTTCTTTTGTATCGGTGACCGTGACCTTGAATCCTATACTCTGATTGACCGTATCAATCTCCACTTCAAGATTGGTGCTTATTCTCCTATGCCATTCTCTGCAGAAGAGATGGAGTTGGTTGACTTGGTTGCTGCTGCTGAGACCTTTGAAGATGTTGTAGAAGCAACTCGTCGCATCCTTGCATACACCAAAGAAAAGGAGATGGAGAAGGTTGCTGACATTCCTAACGCTGAGGAGATGGGCAATCCTTCACCCATGGCACAGGATGGTGACTCCATGACTCACGAAGAAATGCTTGAGGAAGCAGAGCGTCGTGAGGATGCTAATGCTGAGGAGACTAGCAATGAGGGCACTCCTACTACTGGAGCAGGAGACCTCGGTGGTGAATTAAAGTCTGAGACTGATGCTGCATTTACTGAGTCTGCCAAAGACTTGACTTCCAAAGAATATGGTGAAACTCACTATGTTGAGATGCCACCTCTTGACATTGAGACCTTTGTGGTCTCTAACAAGACTGTCATGAAAGATTGTGAGGAATGCTACGCTGAGCAATCTGCTGATAGTTTTAACTATGCTGACAATGATTATCTGACGTATCGTAAGGAAGCACAGAAAGAAGTCAACTATCTGGTCAAAGAGTTTGAGATGAAGAAGTCTGCAGACCAGTATGCTCGCGCTAGCACTGCAAAGACTGGTGTGCTTGACACATCTAAACTCCATACTTTCAAATGGAATGAGGACCTCTTCAAGAAGATTAATGTTGTCCCTGACGGTAAGAATCATGGACTGATTTTCGTCCTTGATTGGTCTGGGTCTATGGGTGGTATTCTTCGGAATACTGTCAAGCAACTCTTCAACATTGCATGGTTTTGTAAGAAGTGTCAGATTCCTTTTGATGTCTATGCATTCACTAACAACTACTGGGTTGACCGTAACTTCAACTATCATGATGAGCTCTATGAAACTTCTCATCCTCACCACAAAACAATTGAGGGATACATCGAGATTCAACCAAACTTCCGTATGCTGAATATGGTTTCCTTTGATGGGAAGAGTGGCAAGAATCTGGAGAAGCAACTGCGAAACTTCTGGCGTATTGTCGGTGGTGAAGTCATGTATTGTGGTTACAGGAATCCTGCTGGTTATGGTCTCTCTGGCACCCCTCTCAATGAGGCAGCAATTTCTCTGACTGCTATCATCCCCGACTTCCTCAAGCGCAACAAAGTCCAGAAGACTAACGTTGTGATTCTGTCTGATGGTGAGGCACAGTCAATTTCTTACAATCGTAAGTTGCACTACGGTGGCGAAGAAAAGTTTGGTCGTCGTCACATTGAGCGTGATTGTGTCCTGCGTGACCGCCAGACTGGACGTGTCTATCCTGCCTTTGATGGTGGTTACTACAGTAGTGGTGACTTGACCACTAGCACCTTCCTTAATGCTGTCCGTCACCGATTCCCTGACATCAATCTGATTGGTATCCGTCTTCTTAGTGGTCGTGCTCTCAGCACTGCTATGGCAACTGGTAGGTGTGACACTGCTTATGAGAAAGTCCAGAAGCAGTGGAAGAAAGAGAAGACTGCTGCAGTGCCAGAATTCAATGGTTATCAGATGATGTATTTCATGTCTGCCAATGACCTGCATGATGATGACACTGGTATCGATGTCCCAGACGATGCTACTAAGACTCAAATCAAGAATGCATTCAGGAAATCCCTCGTCAAAAAGGGAGTCAACAAGAAGATGCTCTCTTCCTTTGCAACCATGGTCAGTTGAGGCACTGTCCTCATCTGACCTAAATACTGTCCAACTTGCTCTATAATAACTACATCAACGAAAGGCACTCAATGGCACTCTCTGCTGAATTCATCCGCGCATCTCTTGCTGACCTTTATGGTGACAACATCAATGCATCTAACATTCGTGACTGGTGTGTCGGTCAAGATGTCACCTATCAAACCGTAACCAAAAAAATTGAGCAATTCAAGACTGGTCGCGGTGAGTGGAATCTTACTATCGCTGAGCAACTTGAGCAGTCTATTCAATCTCCTGTGAAAGAAAACCTTATCCCCGAGAAAGATGATACCTTCGTCAGCTTTGGCAGTTTCAGTGATGTTAAAAAAATTATTTCATCCCGCCTATTCTATCCTGTCTTCATTACAGGTCTCTCTGGCAACGGCAAAACATTCTGTGTTGAGCAAGCTTGTGCCCAACTCGGACGCGAAATCATCCGTGTAAACATTACCATTGAAACCGATGAAGACGACCTTATTGGTGGGTTCCGCCTTGTTAATGGCGAAACAGTATGGCACAACGGTCCAGTTATTGAAGCGTTGGAGCGCGGCGCAGTCCTGCTTCTGGATGAAGTGGACCTTGCATCTAATAAAATTCTTTGCCTTCAGTCCATCCTAGAAGGTAACGGTGTCTTCCTTAAGAAGATTGGTAAATATGTCAAACCTGCTGTCGGATTCAATGTTATTGCAACTGCAAATACTAAGGGTAAAGGCAGCGATGACGGTCGCTTTATTGGCACCAATATTCTTAATGAGGCATTCCTTGAGCGATTCCCGATCACCTTTGAGCAGTCATATCCTTCTGCAAAGGTAGAGTCTGACATCCTGCGTAAGGTTGCTGAGCAACTTGACTGTTACGATGCTGACTTTGTTGAGCGTCTGGTTGCCTGGGGTGAGATTATTCGCAAGACCTTCTACGATGGTGGCGTGGATGAAATCATCTCTACCCGTCGCCTGGTGCATATCATCCGTGCATTCTCTATCTTCAAGAAGCGCAGCAAAGCAATTGAAGTTTGTGTCAATCGTTTCGATGATGAAACAAAGTCATCATTCATGGAATTGTATGCTAAAATTGATGCAACTGTCGAAGATGCTGATGTTTGATGACCTTCCTCGCCACACCCTCATCCGTAAAAAAGATGGGGGTCTTTTTTTAACTAAGTGCAAAGTGCATCAACTTATTTACGGACAACCAGAACCTTGTTATCTGGGACATCAATATGTAGATGAGCAGGCTCTTGACTATGAGCCTGGCACATGTTATATTGACCATATTGACCACGTTATAAATTATGAATCCACACCAATGGAAGTATAATGAGGAAGCAATCCTCAATGAGTTGAAGGAATATATTTCTTCCACTTACCACCAGCACTATTCTGCTGGCACTGACAAAATCCAAACCCTTGACCTTATTGAAGCATGTGGTGACGGTGAAGCATTTTGTAGAAGCAACATCTTGAAGTATGCTTCTCGGTATGATAAGAAGGGCACTGCCCGCCGAGACCTTATCAAGATTCTCCACTATGCAGTCCTGCTACTGCACTTCAATGACAAAAATGCACAACGTGAAGATTACAACCAATGAGTACTATTGCCCTTTCAAAGACCACAATCGAAATCCTCAAAAATTTCTCTACAATCAATACATCGATTGTCATTAAAGAGGGCAACGTCCTTCGCACCATCAGTAATGAAGAAAACATTCTCGCTACTGCTAAGGTGGAAGAAACGTTTCCACAAACGTTTGCTATCTACGACTTGACTCAATTCCTTGCAGGTCTCTCCCTGTTTGAAAATCCAAGTCTGGTATTTGACAATGATGATTATCTGATTATCAAGTCTGGTCGCTCTCGTGTGAAATACTATTTCAGTGACCCTGAGATTACTCTCAAGACAGCACCAGACAAGAAGGTAAACTATCCTGGGTCTGATGTTACCTTCTCACTTTATGCTAGTGACCTGTCGTCACTCAACAAAGCATCCAACGTTTACAAACTTCCCGACTTTGTAATCGATACCGACGATGAGATTCTTCTTTCTGTCTGTGACCGTGAGAATGACACTTCACACGTCTATGATGTAACAGTCAAAGGTGAGTTTGAAGGTAATCATAATCTCCACCTCAAGGTTGAGAATCTGCGATTGATGCAAGGAGATTATAATGTTGGTGCTTCTAAACATCTCATTACTGAGTGGAAGCATACTGACCTTGACCTCACCTATTACATCGCATTAGAGCCTTGAAACACATCCTATTTACTTTGAAGGGTTGCCCATTTACACTGTGTGATGATGAAGGTTTCATTAGAAACATGCTTGTGAATGCAGCAACTCTTGCACAGAGTACTCTGTTGGATGTAACATCGCATAAGTTTGAGCCCTTTGGTGTGACTGCTATTGCTCTCCTCGCTGAGAGTCATATCAGCATTCACACTTGGCCAGACAAGTGCATGGCAGTTTGTGATGTCTTTACCTGTGGAGACCATACAATCCCCGAATCTGCGGTGCGATATATGTATGATATGATGCAGGCAAGTGACATGGTTGCTAACCAATTTATTAGACCTTTAGATGATGAATGATTTTTTGTGGGTGGAGAAGTATCGTCCTCATACGATTGAGGATTGTATTCTCCCAACTTCGATGAAGAAAGTGTTTACTGGATTTGTAGAGCAGGGTGAGATTGCTAATCTCATGCTCTCTGGTCCTCCTGGTGTCGGTAAGACTACCGTTGCTAAAGCACTGTGTGAAGAGTTAGGTCTAAGTTATATTGTTATCAATGGTAGTGACGAAGGTCGTTTCCTTGATACCATTCGCACGAAAGTCCGTAACTTTGCTACTACCAAATCTTTGGTTGGTGGCGGTGCTCACAAGGTGGTGATTATTGACGAGGCAGACAATACCACGCATGACGTGCAACTGTCGCTTCGTACTTTTGTGGAGGAGTATCACACTAACTGCCGATTTATTTTTACCTGTAATTTTATCAATAAGATTATTGAGCCACTGCACTCTCGCTGCACAGTGGTTGACTTCCGAATTAAACAGGCAGAGCAGCAGAAACTCCAAGCGCAATTCTTCGACCGCTTGAAGGGCATCCTAGACGCCTCTGGCGTGACCTATGAGGATAAGGTCGTGGTCAAACTCATCCAGCGTTACTATCCTGATTGGCGTCGTCTCCTAAATGAGGCACAGCGTCACTCTGCAGGCGGGTCTCTGGATGCTGCTGTGCTGTGTGATATTGCTGATGTCAACATTGAAGAATTGATTCGTGCAATGAAGAATAAAGAGTTTACTACCGTGCGTAAGTGGGTGGTAAACAATATGGATAGTGACCCTAATATCATCATGCGTAAAGTGTATGATAATCTGGTCAACTATATTGAGGGGTCTACCATTCCTCCTGCTGTCCTGGTCCTTGCTAAGTATCAGTATCAAGTTGCTTTTGTTGCTGACCAGGAAATCAATCTGCTTGCATGTCTTACCGAATTGATGGTAGAATGTAAATTTAAATAATATAATAATGTCTAGATCACCAAATGCACAAAGAGTAGTTCCATGTATGCCTCCTTTGCTGGAGGAAGAAACTAAAAATGCTGATGCAGGAGACACATCATTTAATGGGACTGCGTGTGAGAATATTGTCAAATCATATTTTCTCACACAAAGAATTAACATTGCAGAACCTCATGTTGATGATGGCGTGGACCTTCTCATCGAGAAACCAGGGGAAGGTTGGAAGAGGGGTCAAGTAAAGAAAGTGGTTTACCAATATAAACTTGACTGGGGAATGAGAGAAAAGAAAGGTGTAGAAGTTTATCGCTCTCGATATAATTTCAATTTCCAGAATAGTGGTAAATCTAAACAAAGGAAACAGAGGGGTCCAGAAGATTATGATTATTTTTATCATGTTCTTCTGACACCATATCGCCAACTAATTTGGGAAACGCCTTCTAATGTAATTCCTTTACGCAAAGATGGGACCTTCATCATGGGGAAAAATGTGTGTTTGGATAGGAATAATTGGATACGAAAAAAAGCAGAGATTGATTATAGAAAACTTTTGATGTATAGTAGATACGATCCTATTATTTTTCAAACGTATCCTGATTTCTTTTTGAAACCAAAGCAGCAATCTTTACATGAATTTTTTGATTATTGATATGAAATCTTTGAAGACCCCTTTACGTTACCCAGGTGGAAAGTCTCGTGCCTGTGTAAAACTGGCAGAGTATATGCCAGACATGAAACAATACAAAGAGTTTCGGGAGCCATTCCTTGGTGGTGGTAGTGTCGCACTATACATGACCAAGCAGTATCCTCATTTAGACATCTGGGTGAATGATTTGTATGGACCTCTCTATAACTTCTGGAAAGAGTTGCAGCACAATGGTCAGGCACTTGCTGAGCAACTGAAGCAATATAAGATTGATAACCCAACTCCTGACACTGCCAAAAATCTTTTTCTAGAGTCAAAGGAGATTGTCAATGAAGATTCCGTTTCCAATTTACTTCGTGCTTGTGCTTTCTACGTTGTTAACAAGTGCTCTTTTTCTGGTCTCACTGAGTCCTCATCCTTTAGCAGGCAGGCATCAGACTCTAACTTCTCAATGCGAGGAATTGAAAAACTACCAGAATACTCAGAATTAATTAAAGATTGGAGAATTACAAATGCTAGCTACCAAGAGCTCCTCACCGACGATAGGCGAGTCTTCACTTATCTCGACCCCCCATATGATATTAGAGATAACCTCTATGGACGGCGGGGCGATATGCACAAGTCCTTCGACCATGATACCTTTGCTGTTGATTGTGATTGTTTCGTCGGTCCTCAACTTGTATCTTATAACTCGTCTCAACTTATTCGTGAGAGGTTTGATGGGTGGAAAGTCGGAGAATTCCAACACACCTACACAATGAGGTCTGTAGGTGACTACATGAAAGACCAACATGAAAGAAAAGAATTAGTATTGTTTAATTATGACCGCACCAACTCTCTCACAGATTCTCTACACAATCAATCAGTCGAAGAAGCATCTGTATGAAGAAGAGGATGCCAAGTCATACCCACCTTTTATTGTAAACAAATGCCTGTCTGGTTTTCTGGACACGGTGTTGTATGCAAATGAGATGAATATGCACTCGCATCTAGATAAGAAGATGCAATATGACTTTTTTATAAATAGTATCACGCCAAGGAAGAGATTCTCTCCTTGGGAGAAGAAGTCTTCAATTGATTGTCTTGATGCAGTCAAAGAATATTATGGGTATAGCACCGATAAGGCTTTGCAAGCGTTGAGGATTTTAAACAATGAGCAACTTGAAGAGATTAAACGCTTAGTAAATAAAGGTGGTAGACGATGACAACTGACGTAGAAGTTAAGTGGAATCAAACTGATATGATTGAAGTGACTCTCAATGAGCCTGATGATTTTCTGAAGGTTAGAGAGACTCTTACTCGCATCGGTGTGGCATCTAGAAAGGAAAAGATTATCTATCAATCCTGCCATATTCTGCATAAACAAGGCAAATATTATATTGTCCATTTCAAAGAGTTGTTTGCTTTGGATGGAAAGAAGACAAATCTATCGTTGAATGATATTCAACGTAGAAACAGAATTGTCCAGCTACTCTCTGATTGGGGATTGATTACGGTATCCAAACCAGAATCAATTGCAGACGTTGCTCCCCTCAACCAGATTAAAGTCCTTGCTTTTAAAGAGAAGGATGAGTGGACTCTTGAAAGTAAATACAACATTGGTCGCAAGAAAGTAGAGGCAACCGAATGACTTAGTGGGGGTAACTACACCCCCCTTTTTTATGCCTACGAATAAATATTTGCATGGATGCCTTCGGGGTCCTTTCTATAACTCGCTTTTTTAAGGAGAAAGAAAATGCAAAAATACGCTTGGGACATTTATGCTCCCTTTGGAGTTGGTTTGGATACAGTATTCCATCGACTAGATTCGATGACTGGACACAATACAAACTACCCGCCCTATAATATCATCAAGCATGATAACAGTAACTACGAAGTTGAAATCGCTCTTGCAGGATTTAAAGCAGAAGAGATTGAGGTCACTACAGAATCTAACATTCTCAGAGTTGCCAGCAGACATGAGAAAGCAAATACTAACATCAGCTATGTCCACAAAGGATTGTCGAAACGAGCTTTTAACAATTCCTGGCAACTAGCAGATGATGTAAGAGTAACAGATGTCCAGTATAGTGACGGACTTCTATCAATCTCACTAGAGAAAATTATCCCAGAGCATCAGAAGAGAGTCACCTATACTATCGGTGAAGCGAAAACTTCAGACCCACAGTTTTTAACAGAAGATAGGAATTCAAACTTTCCTGGGGAAAACACTATAAATAACAATTGAATATCGTCGTCGCATTGGGGCGGGGTTGGTCAGAATCAACCCTTGCCCCCCTTTTTGTTTCGTGATATAATAAATTATCTTTCAGAGGTTATTATGGTCCCCAAGATTTTAGTATTCAAATCAGGTGAGCGTGTTATCGCTGGCGCATCTGAAATGACTGACAAGAATACAGGTAAAGGTATTTGTCTTGTTATCAAATGTCCTTATATCTTGTCTCTCAATCCCAAGGCAGATGATGAGACTGAGTATTCTGTAAACTTTAGCAAGTGGAATCCTTTCACTCCAGATAATACTTTCAATGTCCCATACGATGCTGTCACTTGTTTAAGTGATGTAGAGCAAGGCATCCTTGATGTTTATATGGAAAGATTCGCACAAGAATTATATTATGAGGAGGGAGATGATGCAGAGTCTGAAACTGCTTCTACTGAAGAATGATTCATATGTAGTCGCACAAGTCGAAGAGATTGTTGCTGACTACGGTATGCCAAATTGCAAATTAATTAATCCTTACGAAATCTTCCCAGGGGTTGTGCTTAAACCTTGGCCGTGCTATACTGACCAGGAAGAGGTGCTTTTCTCGTCTGACAACATTCTGACTATCGTAAGTCCAAACCCAGACGTTGTAAAAGCATACATCGATATGGTCCCCACTGTGATTGACGAAGAGGTTGATGAAGTTTTACAAGAACGTTGAGCAAGTTGGAAACAAGATTCTCGTCCGTGCCCATGAGAATGGCACAGACGTGCAATACAGGGAGGACTTCAAGCCCTCCCTTTTTGTTTCTTCAAAAAAAGATGTAACTGATTACAAAAGTCTCGACGGTCGCCCTTTGCGTCGTGTGATGCCTGGCAGCATTGCTGACTGTCGTCAGTTTGTGCAACAGTATGCTGACATTGATGAGTTTGAGATTCATGGAAATACTAGATACTTATATCAATACATTAACGAAAAGTATCCAGGTGATGAAATCAAATTCGATAGCTCTCTCATCCGTGTCTTCACGTTGGATATTGAAACGGCAGCAGAGAATGGATTTCCTGATATCCAATCCGCTGACCAGGAGATTCTGCTTATTTCTTTGCGCGATTCTTTTACAAATCGTATCACTGTCTGGGGAAGTAAAAGTTTCAAGAATGAAGACCGCCAGGTTGATTACATTCACTGCGATGATGAGACGAAACTCTTATCATGCTTCCTTGCCTGGTGGCAAGAAAACTTCCCAGATGTAATTACTGGTTGGAATGTCCAACTATTCGATATCCCATATATCTGCCGCCGCGTGACTCGTATACTTGGTGACAAACATACCAAGATGCTGTCACCATGGAAGATGGTTTCTGACCGTGAGATTTATATCAAGGGACGCAAGCAGATTGCCTATGACATCCCTGGCATCTCCTGTTTAGATTACCTTGAGTTGTATAAGAAGTTTACTTATACAAACCAGGAATCATATCGCCTTGACCACATTGCCTTTGTGGAGTTGGAGCAGAAGAAACTTGACCACTCTGAGTTTGATACCTTTAAGGAATTCTATACTAATGACTGGCACAAGTTTGTTGAATACAACATCCATGACGTGCGTCTGGTAGACCGTCTTGACGACAAGATGAAATTGCTGGAGTTGGCATTCACCATGGCATATGATGCCAAGGTAAACTTTGAGGATGTTTATTCTCAGGTCCGCATGTGGGATAACATTATCTTCATCTATCTTGACAAGCAGAAGATTGCTATTCCCCCCAAGCATCAGTCTCATAAAGATGCTCAGTATGCTGGTGCCTATGTGAAGGAGCCTACGCCTGGTATGTATGACTGGGTGGTATCGTTTGACCTTAACTCTCTATACCCTCACCTCATCATGCAATACAACCTGTCCCCAGAGACGCTCCTGCCCCGCCGTAGCAGCGTCAACGTGGACATGCTGCTGGACAAGGCACACGACACCAGCGACCTCGTAGGGGAGACTCTGTGTGCTAATGGCACGCACTACACCACAAAGGAGCAAGGATTCCTGCCAAAACTGATGGAGAAAATCTATCAGGACCGCACAATTTATAAGAAGAAGATGCTTGCTGCCAAGCAGCAATATGAGCAAACCCCCACAATTGAATTGAAGAAGGAGATTTCTCGTTGTAACAATATTCAGATGGCAAGAAAGATTCAACTTAACAGTGCCTATGGGGCGATTGGCAATGAGCACTTCCGATATTACAAGTTGGAAATTGCCGAAGCAATCACTCTTTCTGGTCAACTCTCTATCCGTTGGATTGAGATGAAGATGAATGAATATCTAAATAAACTCTTGTCAACCCAAAAGGAGGATTATGTCATTGCATCTGACACTGACTCAATCTATCTTAACCTTGGACCTCTTGTTAATAAATTTTTTAGTGCTAAGTCTGGCGACAAAGCAGCGATTGTGGGAATACTTGACAAGATCTGCCAAGAGAAACTGGAGCCATTTATCGAATCGTCATATCAGGAGCTGGCGAATTACCTTGCGGCGTATGACCAAAAGATGAAAATGAAGCGTGAGAATATCGCTGACCGTGGTATCTGGACTGCCAAGAAGCGATACATTCTCAACGTGTGGGACAGCGAGGGTGTCCGATATTCTGAGCCCAAGATGAAAATCATGGGACTTGAAACTGCTAGGTCATCTACACCTGCATACTTTCGTGACAAACTGTATCAGGCATTCAAGATTATCGTCACGCAAACGAATGATGATATCATTCATTTTATTGATGAAATCAAGACAGATACTCGCGACCAAAACTATATGGACATCGCTTTTCCTCGTGGTGTCAATGGTCTTGATAAGTATCGTAATGGCACTGACATCTATGCTAAAGGCACACCTATCCACGTCAGAGGTGCTCTCCTTTACAATCACTATGTCCGCCGAAACAAAGTGGAGAATAAGTATCCCGTCATTCAGGAAGGTGAGAAAATCAAATTCTTATATCTCAAGACACCCAATCCTATTGGCGAGAATGTAATCTCTTTCTTCCAACAACTCCCTAAGGAATTTAACCTTGAGAAGTATGTTGATTACCAACTACAGTTTGAGAAGTCTTTTCTCGAACCGTTGAAAAATGTGCTAGAATCTATTGGATGGCAGCACGAAAAACGTGGCAATTTGATGAGTTTCTTTTGAGGTATTATGAGTTTTCTTAACAACGTTATTAAGGAGTTAAACAATGAATATGCGACAGTCGTTGATGAAGGCGTCTCCACTGGGGATTGTGATTCGTATGTGGACACTGGTTCTTATATTCTCAACGCTCTATGTAGCGGGAGCATTTTTGGTGGTCTCCCAGCAAATAAAATCACTGCACTCGCAGGGGAATCCAGCACAGGTAAAACCTTCTTCGCCCTCTCGGTAGTTAGGAGTTTCCTTCAGGCAAACCCTGAAGGTCAGGTAATCTACTTTGAGTCTGAGTCTGCCATCTCTAAAGACATGATGGCAACTCGTGAGATTGATGTTAAGCGTGTCGGTCTGGTCCCTGTCACTACCGTGCAGGAGTTTCGCACTCAGAGCATTAAAGTTGTTGACGAGTATATGAAACTCAAGAAAGAGGATAGACCTCCTCTGCTCTTTGTGCTAGACTCTCTTGGTATGCTGTCCACCTCCAAGGAAGTGGAGGATGCTACGGCTGGCAAAGAGACTCGTGACATGACTCGTGCTCAGGTTATCAAATCTATCTTCCGTATCCTGTCACTCAAACTCGGACAGGCAAGCATCCCACTTATCGTTACTAACCACACATATGAAGTTGTTGGTGCTTATGTCCCAACCAAAGAGATGGGTGGTGGCACAGGTCTGAAGTATTCTGCATCTAGCATCCTCTTCTTGTCTAAGAAGAAGGAGAAGGATGGCACCGATATTGTTGGTAACATTATCAAGGTGAAGGCACAGAAGTCACGATTCACTAAGGAAAACTCACAGATTGAAACGAGGCTCTTCTATGACGCACGCGGACTTGACAAGTATTACGGACTATTGGAATTGGGTGAGAAATACGGAGTCTTCCAGCGGAGGGGTAATCGGATTGTTGTTGGGGAATCTTCCGTTTATCCTTCTGTTATACTTGCTAATCCCGAAAAATATTTCACCCCCGAAGTGATGCAAGCACTAGACGAATGTGCCAAGAAAGAATTTATGTATGGTAGCGGCGATGAGTGAGAGAATTGAAACAACAATCCTACGCAACCTCCTGTGTAACGAGCAGTTTTACAGGAAGGTTGTCCCCTTTGTAAAACCAGATTACTTCGATGAGCAGCATGAGAAAGTAATCTACGAAGAGGTATGGAATTTTGCTAGCAACTATGACTTGCTACCAACAGCAGAAGTGTTGACTATCAATTTACAAAATAGAAAAGACCTTAATGATGAGACGTATCAAAACGCTATTAAAACGATTCAGTCACTTAATACAGACCCTGTTGAATACAACTGGTTACTCGACACGACAGAGAAGTGGTGTAAGGACAGAGCAATCTATCTCGCTCTACTCGAATCGATCAAGATTGCTGATGGAGGAGAGAAGAAAGTTTCAAAGGATGCGATACCAAGCATCCTACAAGAAGCCCTGGCAGTATCGTTCGATGAGCACGTCGGTCACGACTACATCGAAAACGTCGAAGAGCGTTATGACTTCTACCATCTGGAAGAAGATAAGATGCCGTTTGACTTGGAGAAATTCAATCTGATTACAAAGGGTGGTCTTCCTAACAAGACTCTCAATGTGGCACTGGCAGGCACTGGTGTGGGTAAGTCTCTATTCATGTGCCACTGTGCTGCTCAGGCATTGCAGCAGGGTAAGAATGTCCTCTACATTACATGTGAGATGTCAGAGGAGAAGATTGCTGAGCGTGTTGACGCCAACCTTCTCAATGTAAATATCAGAGATATTGCATCACTACCAGAAACTATCTTCACTTCTCGTATCAAAGACATCGGACGTAAAACGATGGGTAGGTTTATTATTAAAGAATACCCTACTGCATCTGCACACGTTGGACACTTCAAGTCTTTACTTAATGAGTTGTCCCTGAAGAAGTCTTTTAAACCAGATATTATTTTTATTGACTATCTAAATATCTGTGCTTCTGCAAGATACAAGGGAGCTATCGTAAACTCCTACACCTATGTCAAAGCAATCGCAGAAGAATTACGAGGATTGGCAGTTGAATTCAATCTTCCGATTGTATCTGCTACCCAGACTACTCGGAGTGGGTATGGCAATTCTGATGTCGATCTCACTGATACCAGTGAGTCCTTTGGCTTGCCAGCTACTGCTGACCTTATGTTTGCTCTCATCTCTACAGAGGATTTGGAGAAGGATGGTCACATTCTTGTCAAGCAGTTGAAGAATAGATACAACGACTTATCATTCCACAGGAAGTTTCTCATCGGCGTTGACAGGTCGAAGATGAAGCTGTATAATGTTGATGTCCCAGATTCTTCTATCACCATTGCTGATGAGGAATATGAGTATGAGGAAGAGAAACCTCAGACCAAAAACAAATTTACTAAGTTTACAGAATTTATTGTATGACGACTACGATGACAAGAAAGATTGATTTCTCTCGATATGAAGAATTTGTGGCAGCAGTTACAAGCAATGCTTCTACGAATTTTGTTGATTTTGCTGACCGCATTGGCGAGCTTGATAGAGAAGGTGCCAATATTGAGCGTCTTCTTACTGCTGGTGTTGGGCTTAATGCTGAAGGTGGTGAGTTTTTGGAAATCATTAAGAAGATGATTTTCCAAGGCAAACCATGGAATGAAAGTAACCGTGAGCATCTTATCATTGAGTTGGGTGATGTCATGTGGTATGTTGCTCAGGCATGTATGGCACTTGAAATTTCTTTTGATGATGTGATTGCTGGTAACGTTAAGAAACTGGAGAAGCGTTATCCCGAGGGCACCTTTGACCCCTACTTCTCTGAGAATCGTGCATCTGACGACCGATGAAGTGGACTCAAGAATCACTCAGTGAATTGGTGGCAGAACTTGGATGGGATGTTAGAAACGACGATATTGTCCTTCAGGTTGGTGGTGCATCTGTGTATGAGATTGAAGGTGATGGCACCAAGTGGGCACCAGTAAAAGGCACAAAAAAATATAATAAAGATGCATTTATTGTAATTAAAAATAGAAGTCGTGAATAGTCTATGGATTCACCTAGTAGCATTCTTCCAAGTTGTCGTGATGAATTGTATTCAACCTGCCAACTGGAAGTATTGCTATCGGGTGGACCAGTGGTTAATACCAGATGTAGTTGAAGGATATCAGATATGGTCTGGTAAAAAGCATCCTTATCAAACAGAAAAAGATTATCTTAATAACCTTCCCTAAATACCTAGGGGAGGTTTTTTCTTATGGCAAAGGCAACTGTATCCGTATCCCAGATACTTAGTCCAGTACCATCGGGATACAAGAAACAACTAAAGGCAGTCTTAGATTCTGTTAGTGGTAACAATTGGCGTAGACCTGAGAGTGGGTCTGGCACCACTTGGCCAAAGACTGCTGCTGGTGTGTATATCATTTATGTAGATGATGCAATGATGGCAGACCTTAGGGAGAAACATCCTGGCGGCGAGAATGCTATTGTTGGTGGTAAAGAATCCTATATGCTTAGGATGGGAAACCCAGTAAGAAAAGTATCATTTAGAATTACAAAGAAAACTGGCAGCGGCGCAGCTGACGCAAAGACTACTGCTGCACAGGAAAGGGGGTCTATCTATATCTTCAGAAGAGTATTAGCAAATAACAAAAGATATAGAAGTGCAGATGATATCCGTAAAGATACTCAGGCATACAAAGCACTGCAAAGAATTTGGAAACTATCTGGACTAGAGTTTGATGATGAGTGGTTGGATGATTATTACAAGCAGTCGAAAACAATTATAGAAAAATATGCCGATGCATCATTCACGGAGTTTGTGCGTGATGGTGGATTTATGAAATGGGTTACCGATTTAGTAAGAGAAAAATATCAAATCTCACAGAAAGATAATTGGAATCCTGCTGATGTTTGGTTGATTAAAAATCAACGCCAGATTATCAGAGTCATTAATGAATTGGTTGATGGTGGATTGAGTCAAACCTTGGAAGAATTGAATGCCATTCTCAGGACATTATTCAAACATAAGATTGTTGTTGGTGTGTCACTAAAAAAAGTGTCAGGAGACATTGCTCGCTGGGAAGAAGTCAACGTAAATGAAGACCAGTTTGAAGAGTATGATAAAATGTATTACACTGTTGATAGACAAGAGTGTAAACTAGGTCTCAAAGGTAAAGGAAAGTCGTTGACTTTTGATACTCAAGACTCCAGAGTATTTGTAGAGACAAACGTTGATACATTAAACTTCCAGATTAAGGCAAACGATTCTACGAATAAGAAAGGGTCAAACCTGAAGTGGGAGCCTACAGCAACTGGGGCAACTGCTGCAAGATTGGGTAAGGCACCTGTTGACATGGTGAGGAAGCTCACGATAGACTATGGTGTAAACTTCGAGAGAGACCACAATCGGTATCCAGATGACGTTACGAGTTTCATGAAGGAAGAGGATGACTACAGGAGAATCATCGAGAAACTCAGGTCGGATGTAAACTTTGATGTCGGTAGTGCTGAGGAAGCCATCGATAATATTAGAATGGTATTCGGCACTGCTCCCCATGTCGCTAAGTCTAAATTGATGCAGATTCAATTTCTTAACATGCTACACGGTATGCCAGAGAAAAAGAAAAATATGTTTATGACGGACATGAGTTTCCTTGCTCAGAAAAAAGGCAAACGCTTCGGACCTTTCGGGAAACTATACTGATGAGCAAGAATACACACCTAGAGCACTTAGAGGATAGTATCTTGTTTGATGGCAAGCAGGGTGCTGTTGACGCATTCAAGTTTCTAGACTTGCTTGCCAATACTTTCTCTGGTAAACCAACTAAGAATTTTAAGGTCACCACTAAGTGGGATGGAGCACCTGCTATTTTCTGTGGTCAGTATCCTGGCACTGATACATTCTTTGTAGGCACTAAGTCTGTTTTTAATAAGGAAGCAAAGGTCAACACTACACCTGAAGATATTGAGGCAAACCACGGTCATGCTCCTGGTCTAGTAGATAAACTGAAAGATGCTTTAAAGTATTTTCCTAAACTAGGTATCAATGGTGTAGCACAAGGTGACTTGTTATTCACAGATGATAAGAAGTTTGAAACTATTGATGGTAAAAGATGTATCACTTTCAAACCCAATACGATTACATATTCCATCCCTGAAGATAGTGACTTATATGAAAAAGCAAAGCGTGCAAAAATCGGTGTAGTATTTCACACAACTTATAGAGGAAATTCTATTGAAGCATTATCTGCTACCTTTGGATATGATGTTAAAAGATTGAAGAGCAGTCCCGATGTCCTTGTGCTTTCTGCTGAGATTGATGAGTTGGGTAAGGATGTCCTACTTACAGATGCAGAAAAAGTGAAACTTATGAGGATGAAAACTGCCAGTGGAGCATTAGTGAGAGCAACTGGTGGATTCCTTGATGAGGTTGCTGATCAGATTGAGGCAAATGACCAGTTGACTGTTGGACCTAGATTGAAAATTTATTTTAATACTTATGTTAGACAGGGACGCAAGGTAAACAATGCTAAACAGTTTGTTAGAAACTTCAAAGAATATTTTGAAGGTGAGGTGCAGAAGGCAGTTGCTAAAGTGAAGACACCTAAGGCAAAGGCAACTAAACTTGCTAAACTATATGCTGGTCTAGATTTTATCGAAGCAAATGAAGCAGCGATGATTAAGGCAGTTGGACTATATACAACATTGCAGAATGCTAAGACATTCTTTGTCCGTAAACTGGAGAAGGGTGAGAAGATTGGCACATATCTACAAACAGATAATGGTTATGAGATAACAGCGCCAGAAGGATTCGTTGCTATCAGTGAAGACAGGAATGCAGTCAAGTTAGTAGACAGATTGTCATTCAGTGTTGCAAACTTTAATGTATCTAAAGACTGGGTAGCAGGAGATAAATGAGCAGAGTAGTAGTAGCGTGGGGTAGATTTAATCCTCCTACAATTGGACACAAGAAACTCATTGAGGCAGTTGCTAAGATTGCTAAGGGAGATGACTACTTTATCTACCCTACTCATACTCATAAAAAACCAAAAGACCCTCTGCCATCTAATAAGAAGGTGGAGTATATGAAGAAGATGTTTCCCACTCATGCATCGCATATCATTTATAATAAGGATGTGAATACTATTATTAAATTATTACAAGAGTATCAAGGGACTTATACAGATTTGACACTAGTTGCTGGGTCTGATAGAATACCTAGTTACAAAGCACTATTGGATAAATACAATGGTGTGGAATATACATATAGAAATCTAGATGTAGTCTCTGCTGGTGAGAGAGACCCAGATGCAGATGGTGCTTCTGGTATGTCTGCAAGTAAGATGAGAGCTGCTGCCAAAGACGGAGACTTTAAGTCTTTTAGAAAAGGTATCGCAGACACACTAGACGACAATGAAAAAATGCAATTGATGATGGAAGTACGAGAAGGAATGGGTTTATGAAATCATTCAAAGAAATCTTTGAGCAGTCCCAACAGAAATCTTATCGTCTCGGTGAAGTATTCTCCGAGGGTGACTGGGTGAGAAACGCTGATGGACAGGTAGGTAAGATTCATCGTCGTGGTATCAATTATGTTATTGCTGTCACAGAAGAAGGTGAGATGTTTCGTGCTTGGGTGAAAGATGTTACCGAGCATTGCGGTTGTGAAGATGAAAATCCAACAACTGCCAAGGATACAATCAAGACATTTATAAATAAAAGTAAACGGAAGCCGAAGAAATGAAACCTTACGATACGGTTAATGATGATTTCTCCAAATTTATTATGGAGAGAGCGATTGCTGGCATGACTGGTCAGACATCTTATGGTCAGATTGAAGAAGCATCGTGCAACCATAGTGGCGCTGGCACTTCATGCCCTAAGCATGGTGATGCAGATTGCAATTCTTCTAAGCAGAATCGTAAGGAAGAAGTTGAGATTGAAGAAGGTCTTAAGCAGGCTCGTAAGAATGTTGGCATGGACCCCAACAAACCTTCATGCTGGAAAGGTTACAAAGCAACTGGCACTAAGATGAAAGGTGGCAAGCAAGTGCCTGATTGCAAGAAAGAAGAAGTTGAGATTGAAGAAGGTCTCAAGGGTGGTCAGCATAAGATTGATGCTAACAAGAATGGTAAGATTGACGGACACGACTTTGCTATTCTCCGTGGCAAGAAAAATAAGAAGTCAATGAAAGAAATGTGGCAACTCGCTGCAGAAGCAAAGGCAAAGATTGAAGTCATGCCTGAGAGTGATGACCGTGACCCTGGTAACATCAAGAAGAAAGGCGAGAAGAAGGAAGAGGAAAAGAAAGAAAAAAAGTATTGAGCAAGGAGGAGGCACCTCCTGGCGCTAAGTATGAGCGCATGGTCAAGCATATCAAAAAAGGATATGCTAAGGATGGCAAGTTGACTAAGGATGAAAAATCTATTGCTTATGCAACTGCGTGGAAGCACAAGAATAAAAAGAAATAAATAGTTGAGCTCATTATGGATTAATACCATGCTCTCATTTCTACTCCCACTCGCGTATAAAATCGTAGACCAAGCAGTTGCTAAGATTCCCGATGATGCAGAACTCGGTGACAAACTCATTGACCTCTGCCTTCTCATCGTAGGTAAAGCAGTTAAACTAACTAAGACCACAGCAGATGACGAATTGTTTGCTAAGGTAGCAGAAGCTATTAAGACACGCGATGAAGCGTGATTCATGGGGGCGCAAGCCCCTTTTTTTATAAATATACTTTAGATATAACAACCGTTAGGAGATTTGTACCATGCCTCTATGGGGAAAGACAGATTCTGCAGGTGACAAACCAGCGTGGTCTACCACGTTGGAAAACATGGATACTGCAGGTAGACAAATTATTTTCATTGATAACACTGAAGCAGAATTAGAAGTTAACCGCGCTAGAGGATTCAATTCTCCTGGTTGGTGGGCATATTATACTGTTGAGCAGTCGGACGGCACTCTACGCTATAGAGGTCAGGAATGCCTAGTTGCAATTTCTCAGACCGCAGCAGCTGCTGGTGACCAGGCAGACGACGCAGTAGCAGCAGACGCAGCACCTGCAGCAATCAGCATCGACGCTGACCCATCTGACGTTGCAGGAGCAGCAGACCCATTCACTGGTACATTCGTTGTTGCAGCATCTGGTGGTGCAGGCACACTTGGATTCCAGTGGCAGGTCCAGACCGCTACTCAATCCTCACGTTGGACCAACCTCAGTGATGGTGGCATCTACAGTGGCACTGGTCTAGCAACTCTAACTATCACTGGTGCTGACAAGGCAACCTATGATGGTTATAAATTCCGTTGCAGAGTTTCCGATGATGGTGGTGCTCTAACCGTATCCTCAGCATCTGCGAGCTTAACATTTGCATGATAATATGATATGATTATTAATGAATTGAATGATGATAATTGGTTATTCTTTGCAATACAAAATTACAACAATCCAGCATCCGTAACGTATGATGATTTTGAGGAGGATTTGAAGAGATTCAAATACATCAAAAGATTACTCAGACGTTACGAGATGCATGGAGAGTTGAAAACTCATTTGATTCTAAACCATATTATTGTGTTGTATAACATCTTCAACGATGCTGCTACTCCACTTCTATTCTATAAAGTGGAGTCAAAATACTGGGGCACGGTGAAGGCATTTATGGAATACCTAAATAGGTTACCGCTTGGCGTAGATAAATCTGATATAGATGACCAATGTCTGAAGAGTCTCAAACTAATTTAAATGAAATGATGGCTGGAGACGGCAGTGGTCTTGCTCTGCCCCCTGCTTTTGTTTTCGTTAATACTAAAAAGAGGAAGAGCCTTCTTAAGCGTAAAAAATCTGATGAAAAGATTGATGGACGCAAGAAGAGTGCTCGGAAACTTGTAAACCGTATCTTAACTAATCGTTCTAAAAGGAAAGGAAAAATGTCTGAAGAGAATACTGGTGTGAATCTAAGCGAGGCAGAAATGTCTTCGACAGAGAAAGCACAAAAGCAAATCAAGCAGCAAAAAACTCTTAAGGGTAGACAGGAGCTCCAGAAGAAGCGCCAGGATGCCAAGAAGAAAATGCAAGACAAGCAGGGTGAAATGAATACCCTCGTCAAAGCACGTCTTGATGACTTCAGAAAGAAGGCAGCAGAGAAGCAGAAGAAAGCGACCAAGCAAGTTGAAAAAAATTCTTATAATCCCGAAGGTGAAATGATTTCAGAAAACATTGGTCCTAACGCAACGGACGTATTTGCACAGGCAATGAAGGTTGCTCAGGAAGCAGGTAGTTATGGTAGAGATGCTGAGACACATTTTGCTCAGGTCAAATTCCAAGATGGCACTAGCCAAAACATGAGTGCATTTGATGCACAGAAAATCGTATCAGCATACGAAGGTCTTAACGATGAGAATAGACAGAAATTCTGTGCTCTTCTCAACATGAATCCTACGACTTATGCTAACGCTCTACAGTTTGCACAATACAACGTATAGACATGGCATTCGGTCTTGGTAAACTAGCAGTTTTAGAAAGTAAACTGGGAATTTATGAAGATCTCTCCAAAGAGATGCTTGACAAACTTGAGAAAGCGGTCGGGACCATCTCGGAAAATAGCAATAGAATTGCTATTATCTTGGAGCGCCATGAAGGACGCTTAGAGGAAAGTGAAAGGACGGATAAACTCATCATCAAAATGATTGAGGATCTGAGAGAAGAAGTTAAGGACATTGATAAGGGAGTGAAACTTAAGTTTCATGACCAAAACAAAAAGATAGAAGAAAACCAAAAGTGGATTTGGATGGCTGGTGCTGTCCTTACCACTGCTGTGACAATTCTACAAGTGCTTCCAAATATCGGAATGTCCTTGACACCAAAACCAAACACTGCTATCATACAGGGAGTGACCTCTAACTTTGTAACATGAGTTTTATTGATTCCAAATATATTAGTTTGGTCTCTCCTCAACTTACAAACTTCACACAAAAGAAAAAAAGTTTATACAATTTCAGGTGTCCATATTGCGGCGATTCTCAGAAGAGAAAAAACAAGTCGCGTGGATACCTGTTTCAGTATAAGGACAGTCATGTCTATAAGTGTCATAACTGTGGTGTGAGTAAAAGTTTTGCTAAGTTTCTGCAGGATATCAGTGTTGGTTTGTATGACCAATACATTATGGAGAGATACAAAGAAGGCACGACTGGCAAAGGTCGGAGAGTAGCAAACCCTAAGTTTGAGTTTAAGACTCCAGTCTTCAAAGAGAAAGAAACAACCACTACAGTTTTAGATTCTCTAGAAAAAATCTCAGACCTAAATACTTCACATCCAGCAAAAGCATATCTTCTTCAACGCCAAATACCAGAGACTCATTTCTCTGGAATCTATTACACAGAAGATTTCAATGCCTGGGAAGATAACGGAAATAACTTTAAGGAAGCAAGAATTGTTTTACCGCTGCTATCCCAGTCAGGGAAATTATATGGATACCAAGGCAGGTCACTGGACAAGAATTCCAAGCTTCGATACATTACAACCATTCTCGATAAACGCTATCCGAAACTATATGGTCTAGAGCGCATACAATTTGATAGCACCATCTATGTAACAGAGGGTCCAATCGACTCTCTTTTCTTGTCTAATGCCATTGCGATGTGTGGTGCAGATGTTACGCTCGACAAAGACATATATAAGGACCGTGTGTTTATCTATGACAACGAGCCAAGAAACAAACAAATCGTGCAGAGATATGAAGCAACGATTAATCAAGGTGAGAAGATTGTCATTTGGCAACCAAATGTTAAGGAGAAAGATATTAATGATATGGTCCTAGGTGGACGTGATGTCCAACGTATGGTAGAATGTAGCACCTACCAAGGCTTAGAAGCAAAACTAAAGTTTAACGAATGGAAGAAAATATGAGCAACGGTATCAAAGTAAAAAAGCGTGACGGGTCCCAAGAGTCGATTAACCTAGACAAGATTCATACGATGGTCGAATGCGCCTGTGAGGGTCTTGCAGGGGTGTCTCCGTCGCAAGTAGAGATTCAATCGGGTATCCAATTTTATGATGGTATTACCACCGCAGAGATTCAAGAGATTCTTGTCCGCTCTGCTAGTGACCTTATCGACCTAGAGAATCCTAACTATCAATTTGTTGCTGCTCGTCTGCTTCTGTTTGGTCTGTATAAACAAGTCTTTGGTGGTGACTGGAAGCATGGATTCCCTACCCTTGGAGCACATCTATGTGAAGGTATTACAAAAGGTATCTACGACAAGGAGCTCGCAACTAAATATTCTGACGAAGAGTGGTCTAAACTAAATTCTTGGATTGACCACCATCGTGATTATTTGTTTACCTATGCTGGTCTACGCCAGGTGGTAGATAAATACCTTGTGCAGGACCGTAGCACTGGGTCTCTATACGAAACTCCCCAGTATGCATACATGCTGGTTGCTGCTACTATCTTCGCAGAGTATCCAAAAGAGACGAGACTCAATTATGTCCGAAGATACTACGACGCAATCTCGAAGCACCGAATCAACGTTCCCACACCTATCCTGGCGGGAGTGCGAACTGCACTTCGACAATTTGCTAGCTGTGTGCTTGTTGATTCTGATGACACCCTCGATAGCATCTTTAGTTCTGATATGGCTATCGGCAGATATGTTGCACAAAGGGCGGGCATCGGTATCAACGCAGGCAGAATCCGTGGCATCAACAGTAAAATCCGAGGCGGAGAAGTTGCACACACAGGTGTTATTCCATTCCTCAAAAAGTTTGAGGCAACTGTCAGATGCTGCACTCAAAATGGCATACGAGGCGGAAGCGCGACTGTCCACTTCCCAATCTGGCACAAAGAAATCGAAGACATTCTAGTCCTTAAGAATAACAAAGGGTCTGAAGATAATCGTGTCCGAAAACTAGATTATAGTATTCAGATTTCTAAACTCTTCTATGAGAGATTCATCAAAAACGAGCACATTACTCTCTTCAGTCCGCACGACGTGCCAGGTCTGTATGATGCTTTTGGTACTCCTGGATTTGATAATCTATATCGAGCTTACGAGGGTGACCCAGATATTCCTCAAAAGGCAATTGGTGCCCAGGAGCTTATTCTGGACCTTCTGAAGGAGAGGGCAGAGACTGGTCGGATGTATATTATGAATCTTGACCACTGCAATGAGCACTCCTCATTCAAGGACAAGGTAAATATGTCCAACCTGTGTCAGGAGATTACCCTGCCTACCAATCCCCTTCAGCACATTGATGACCCTGAGGGTGAGATTGCTTTGTGTATCTTGTCTGCTATCAACGTAGGTAAGATTAAAAACTTTGATGAGATGGAAGAGTTGTGTGACCTCTCAGTGAGGGCACTTGACGAGTTGATTGATTATCAGCACTATCCTGTCCTTGCTGCAGAGACCTCTACTAAGAATCGTCGCTCATTGGGCATCGGTTATATTGGTCTCGCTCACTTCCTTGCGAAGAATGGTCTCAAGTATTCTGAGAGAGCAGCAGCACAGATGGTCCATGACCTGACGGAAGCATTCCAATACTATCTTCTCAAGTCTTCCAACACGTTGGCGAAAGAGAAAGGTGCTTGTGGATACTTTCATCGCACGAAGTATTCTGATGGAATTCTTCCGATTGATACATACAAGAAGGATGTCGATGATATCGTAAGGAATGATTTGAAGTATGATTGGGATAGTCTTAGGGCATCTATCACAGAGCACGGTCTCCGAAACAGCACACTGTCCGCACAGATGCCTTCAGAGAGCAGTTCCGTTGTGTCAAATGCAACCAACGGAATCGAGCCACCCCGTGCCTTCCTGTCCATTAAGAAGTCAAAGAAGGGAGTCCTCAAGCAGATTGTCCCTCAATATACAACTCTTAAAAACGTATATACGTTACTTTGGGACATGGAGTCTAATCATGGTTATATTAATATTGTTGCTGTGATGCAAAAATTCTTTGACCAGGCGATTAGTGGTAACTGGAGTTACAATCCAGAAAACTATCCAGACAATGAAGTCCCAGTTTCTGTTATGGCAGAAGATTTCCTGAATACTTACAAGTATGGATGGAAGACCTCTTACTATCAGAATACATATGATATTAAAAAGGACGCAGACGAGGACGAAACCGATAAGAAAAAATCAGTAGAAAATTTACTAAACTCAATCCTAGACGGAGCACCAGAGGAGGAAGATTGTGACAGTTGCAAAATTTAAGTTAAACTCAGAAGACAAACCTAAAGTAGATGGCATGACGGTATTCAATCCGAATCATGTCAACACAAAAAAACAACCTATGTTTTTCGGTGCTCCTCTTGGAGTCCAACGTTACGACAATTTTAAGTATCCTGTCTTTGAGAAACTTACTCAACAGCAACTAGGTTACTTCTGGAGACCTGAAGAGGTTTCCCTTCAAAAGGACAGAGCAGACTATGCACAACTACGCCCCGAGCAGAAGCATATCTACACGTCGAATCTTAAATACCAAATCATGTTGGATTCTGTACAAGGGCGTGGTCCTGGGATGGCTTTTATCCCTTACGTTAGCCTACCCGAACTTGAGGGGGCTATGACTGTATGGGAGATGATGGAGATGATTCACTCCCGCTCGTATACATATATTATTAAGAATGTCTACTCTGACCCCACCGAAGTGTTTGACACCATCCTAGATGATGCTAACATTATGGAGAGAGCGAAGAGCGTTACTCAAGCATACGACGACTTCATCCGTGCAGCACAGCAATACGGTAACAGTAATGACTGGCAGCACGCTCAAGAAGGTGTATACTATGCTGAAGAGCAACTCTATGAGCTCAAAAGGAAACTCTACAAGGCAGTCGTCAATGTCAACATCCTGGAAGGAATCAGATTCTATGTCTCTTTTGCTTGCTCGTTTGCGTTTGGTGAGCTCAAAATTATGGAGGGATCCGCTAAAATTATCTCTCTCATCGCCCGAGACGAAAGCCAGCATCTTGTCCTTACTCAAAACATCATCAACAAATGGCGTGATGGGGACGACCCTGACATCCTTAAAATCGCTAAGGAAGAAGAGCAGTGGACGGTAGAGCAATTCAAGCGCACTGTTGATGAAGAGAAGAAGTGGGCGGAATATCTCTTCAAAGATGGTAGCATCATCGGTCTCAATGAAAAACTACTCAGCTCCTATGTTGAGTATATTGCTAACCGTCGCATGAGAGCAATCGGTCTCAAACCAGTTTTCGACACTCCCATGTCTAACAACCCCCTACCCTGGACGCAGCACTGGCTGTCCTCTAAGGGTCTACAAGTCGCTCCTCAAGAGACAGAGGTGGAATCATATGTAATTGGTGGTATTAAACAAGATGTCAAAAAAGATACCTTCGCAGGATTTCAACTATGAGTTTGAGGTAGTCTTCGATAAAGAAAAGGAGACTACCTTACAGAAAATTAAGAGGTGGATTGCAAAAAAGCAACCACCTCTTAGAACAGTGTTGGAGCATTTATTTTCTTTTGTAGAAAAATGGTATTGGGAAGGTAAAGAATTGCAAACCAAGCATCGGATAGATCAACAAGTAAAATACATTGGTAAGATATGGGAAGAGGAAGATGAGCGCAACAGACAACCAATCGTGGAAGAGGGACCTTCTAGCGTGCCCAACCTTCCCACTCTCAGAATTAGAGCTCCGTTTGTTGAGGGAGGGACCGAAGAGTCTGGCACAAGCGTGGCACCTCCAAGCACTAAGATACAAATACCTGACCCGTGGGACGACCCATTGATGTAACCTATAAATACCTCCAGTGATGGGGGTATTTTTTTATGCGACCGCAATCTGCGAAAGCAAAAGGAAGAAGATTGCAGCAGTGGGTGAGAGAGCAGTTGATTGAAAAACTGAATGTCCACCCCGAAGATATTGAGTCACGCAGCATGGGTGCTGGTGGTGAAGACCTCATCATGGCACGGGCAGCTAGACAAAAGTTTCCTCATAGTATAGAATGTAAGAATGTAGAGAAACTCAATATCTGGGATGCCTACGAGCAATCTGCTGCTAACTGTGGAGACTATGAGCCGATAGTTGTTATCAAAAAGAATGGTAAAAAACCTTTGGTTGTAGTTGATGCAGAATACTATATTCAAATGTTTAATAAATGATATGAAAAAACTACTATTGGCTTTGATGCTCATGGGAAGTCCAGCAATGGCAGACCATGCATCTGGTCACATTAAAGGATACAATTCTATGGATTCCATGGGTTGTATGTTACTTAGGGAATGCACCGATGGAGTCGAAGAAGTCTTTAGTCTTTTGGATATTTCTAGTCAGTATCCCAATACTGAGTCTTATACTCCTGTTGCTGCGGAGTTCAACCACATGCTTTCTTCCCTTAATCAGGTCGGAGTTAGGGTGTTTCTAGCAGACTCAAAGTATTTCCCACCTATGCACCGTGGTGTGTATCATACTGTGGGTAATAACTTCTTCCTCAACAAGGAATACATGGACAACCCTGGCACGCTGATGATGGTGATGCGTCATGAAGGATGGCACGCTGCACAAGATTGTATGGCAGGTAGTATCAAGAATAGTTTGATTGCTATCATCCATCCTGAAGAAGATGTGCCTATGATCTGGCGTGTGATGGCAGAGCGCACCTATCCAAAGTCTGCTGTACCTTGGGAAGCAGAAGCAGGATGGGCAGGACGTACAGAAAATATGACACAGGATGCTCTGGCAGCATGTGCAGCAGGCGAGATGTGGAAAGTTTATCCTCCAACACCTTTGACTAAAAAGTGGCTACAGGAAAATAACTATATGCCTAAATAGAAGAGCCTTACTCCTATACCTATGCTCGGTAAATCCAAAGCAAAGGTAGAAGAGAAAGACGACCAGCATGAAGATAAAAGTGAAGTCCTTGGTAATTTGGTGAAAGTTGTTGTACTTATTTGGTCCGCTTCTCTCCTAACCTTTAGTTACGTTAGACTTCCCAATGGTCAAAAGATTCTAGACTTTGACCCTACCTTCATTGCCTCGGTCTTCTCTGGATCGTTAGCTGCGTTTGGACTGTCTCCTGCTAAAGCAGGTGGTGGTAATGGTAATGGTAAAGTAGTAGCGAAGAAAGAGCCAGAAGTTGTTTCCGCTATTGAGCCAAAGAAAGATGCAAAAACTGATTAACGTTGTAGCACTGCTGTCTGGTCTTACCTCTCTTGGTTTGATCGGCGGTGGTGCTTATGTGCTTATGAACCAAGAAGCATGGAAAGCACAAGCACAAGAACGCCTCACGGAAATTATTACTGAAGGTATTACTGGTGCTCTGCCTGGTCTTTTAGACAATGCCATGCCAGAGATGCCTGAGGTACCTTCTACAACTGGTCCTGCTATCCCCTTCTAAAAATGACAACTAAAACACCAACAAAGAAAACATTGCCAATAAAGACTATTGGATGGGCATTACTTGGTCTTGTTGGTGTTTCTCATATTGGACTCCTGGGATATGTATTGAGACCACAAGAGAAGATTCATCAACCACCAGCATTCAATATTCCACATGGTCCATACTCATCTTACAGAATTAAAGCTGGCAAGGATGGATATGAGATTGAGTTTCGTGCTGATGACCCTAAAGTTTTAGAGTCTGAAAAATCCTTACATTTGAATCAAGAGAAGAGAGGTCTATTTGGTGGTGGCACTACCAATCGTGATGAGTATCGTCGTGACCAATACACCAGAGAGGGTGCTAGAAACCTAGGGGGTGGCGCTGCAGACGCCGAGGGAAAGTCTGCAAAAGAAGTAGAGTGTTTAGTGGCGGACGCTGGAGCACGGTCACAAGGTGCAATGGCAGGTAGTGCAATCGCTGCAGGTGTTGCTGTCCCTGCTGTCGCTAGCATTCCTTACGTTGGATGGTTAGCAGGTGGTTGGGCATTACTCCTAGGACAGAAGATTGGATCTGAAGCAGGGTCGCAAGTTGGACAAGTATTCAATGATTGCTGAGAATTTGATGAAAGTGGTTAAATAGTATTATATTAACTTGAGGTTATTATGGTTGTATCTCCAAGTAAAAGAGCGAAAAAGAAAGATGCTGACAATACATTTTTCTTGTATGTTGCTTTTCATGCCGCTATTAGTGCCGTAGTGAATTTGTTTACAGATGACTGATGCCAGAAATTCCTGATATTCAAACAAATAATATTGGAATACGAGAGTTAGATATTCCTCCAGTTATAAATGTTTTTGAAACAACCTCCCAATCAGTCCCACTAGCACCTCCTGTAGTGGTAAATATTGGTGTGCCTATTGTTGATGTACCTGGATGTGTAGAGGCACATGAATCCAATAGTAAATCTAAAACAGTAGGTCAAGATGACGAAAGAGGACTGGTTACGTACTGCGATTCTGGCGTCCCTAGTTTTAATCCTATTCAGTATGAACCTGAGCAGATAGTCCCAACATATCCTGCTGGTGTAGATACTGGAGCAAAAGAGAAACCTAAAACTCCTGAAACACCACAGTTGCCGACACCTAAAATTCCTCCTGCTACTGCCAAGGTAGATTGTCCTACACCAGCACAGCAGGCAAAGGAACCTGTTGGTACATTTGTTGAAGGATTTAGAAAGAAGGTTGTTGCCTATGAATTGAAAGGTAACGAGTGTGTTCAGATAACAGAAAAAGTCCCACTACCTCAACAGATAGTAGCGGGACTTCCTAGTGGTGGGCAAGTTGTACAAGTTGGAGGCGTTGCTGTTATTGCTACTGCTTCGGCACTGCTTGCAAAACCTCTTGCTGACCTTCTGTTAAAAGCGGTGAAACCTGCCGTGAAGAAAGTGATGAAGAAGATTGCTGCCTTGCGGGGTAAGACTCCCCCAATCCTCTCTGCAGGGGAGCGCCGAGCAGAGCAGCGTCAGATGAACCAGGCTGTGAAGGCACTGCGCTCTGTTTTTCCAAGGAGGAAGAGGAAGAAGGGATAGAGTGAATGTGTGGTGCGATAGCATTCTTATTCATTACCACGACATCTGCACACACTGCAGCATACTTTGTCCCAGGCTTAAACATAATCCCAGCCTTCATTAACTCACCACAATTTTTGAGTCTCGCAATCTCAAAGTCTAATCTTTTATTGGCATTCGTTTGTTGCATCAAAGCAATATTTGCTCGTGCTGCTTCCTTACACAATTCTTGTGCTTTCTTATCTAATGGTGTTGACCATGTGATAGAGAAACCAACGCCTAAGTTGTAGTTATCTTTTTGTCCTGTCCTTACAGGGACAGTATACAAAACATCACCAGGATTATCTGGTGCTCCATCTTCATCCAAATCTCTCATATCATATACTGGGTCATTATAATATGGCTCATATGGTTTAGTAGCAGAAGCACTACCAGTTACATATGGTGTGAAGTTTCTAGTTGCACCTTGACACTGGATTCCGTTACCGTAGGTGTTGGTGATGTAGGGACCTTGAAGAACCTGAATGGCTTGGTTAGTAACAGAGCCAGAACTATTGGCGACAGGAGCCGCAGTAGCACTAACACCACCAACATTCGCGAGTGCTTCTTGAGGAATGAGCGCACTGATAATTACTGGGAGAAGATACTTGTAGTGTCGGTTACGCTTGTAACTTCTGTTGTTCTTTGAATGATTGTTTGTGTGCTTAAACCAGGACCTGAATACGTTTCTGTGAATTGAAACGCTGCTCCTGGTGTTGTCTGTGTGAATGTTGGTTTGCTTGTTATTCCAGTCCATGATGATGTTACTCCATCAATAGTTACATTGTTACTTCCAGTGCCAGGAGAAAGATTACCTGATGCTGTAATTCCACTACCTGTCACAGAGTATTGATACCCTGTGTTATAGTCCATCGAGTTGATGGTTTCTGTAATTTTTTGTGTCGTCTCTGTGTGGCTTGTCATCGACCCCTGTGTGAAGTTAGGGACCACTGGGACCGCCATAGCAGGAGATCCCAGTAATAATGCCACGAAAAGTAATCTTTTCATGATTATATAGTATTAGTCGATAACAGTGATTTCCGTAACGAATTGTCCCGTTGCAGATGTGCCAGCGCCACCAGCAGTCAGTCCAATAGCATGACTTCTGTCAATCGTGCCAGCTAGAGTGCCAGCAGATCCAGCCGCATAAGAAGTAAGGTTGCCGAAGTTAGGAACATCACCTGTGCTAACAGCAGCGGCAGGGATACTATCTGCTGCGTTATACGATTCAGTCAAAGACCAATCTTGTCCAGATGTGGTAACAGTGTATGTGCCAGCACCAGAGGTAGCACCACCCATCGTGCCCGCCGTGATGTTAGAACCAGCAGCAGAATAACTACCACCGATTCTTACAGCAGTAGAGCGAGCAGCATCAACAGTCAGTTGGACTGAAGAAGCATGTTTAGTAACAAGTCCGCCTGCATTTGCTGCATTTGCGGTCATCAGAAGCATTCCAAAAGTCAACAAGACTTTTTTCATCTGAACAATGTAGTAGAACTATCTGTATTTAGTTAAATTAGTGTCCCATGTTGTCTACGAATTTCTCTCAACTCCTCAAAGTTTTTTTGCTTAGTGCCGCCATCGTATGCCCAAGCATAACCCTCTTCAATCATTTGTTCGTTGAGGGACACATCTCCGTCCCCAATGTATAACCAACCAAGAAGACGGCCATATTTGCCGACGCCACCAACAAGTTCAGTGCGGATAATAAGATCATCGTCACCAACCACAGCACCTTCCAGTTTTTCTTTGAGCCAGTTGGTTGCGTCATAACCCAATGCCTTCTCTTCAAGGTCGCGTGTTCGTTTCTCTGGTGTATCTACTCCTGCAACTCTGACCCTCTCTTTTTTGTAGAGGTCAAAACCCAAGTCAATCGTGACATCAATTGTATCCCCATCAAGGACTCTGTTGATTTCTATCACTCGGAAGTTGTAACAACTCTTCCTGCTGGGCGGTGTCATTGCTCCCATCTTCTAACTCCTTATATGCTAATGTCATTATGGTATATATGTAATACGCTACTCCACCGAGTAGAATTACTAGACTCCAGATGATGCTCCATGTCACGTCGTTAACATCATGTAATGGTCTCAATACAAGATTCATCTGTATAAATAAGATACTTTCGTATTTAGGGCTTGACAACCTTAAGAAAGTATGATAGTGTATGCTTGTCGTTACATGAAAACTATGATTTTGCCAATTCTAGGAGTTGCAGGTCTCGCTGCTTTCGCAGCGTACGCTCCGATGACCGCACCTCCTAAGGTTGCAGTCGATGTGACCGTCAATGAAGACAAAGCAGTGCCTATTGAGGTAGTGCCTAAATCTTGGAAGTGCCCAGGGTGTAATGAAAACGAA
>Ga0213859_10000099_pt1 | contig 38325 bp, 22 predicted proteins | sample PICome_2_FD_160133 | JGI IMG/M metagenome (GOLD analysis project Ga0213859, IMG submission 160133) | Coastal seawater microbial communities near Pivers Island, North Carolina, United States - PICO304 | ecosystem: Environmental > Aquatic > Marine > Coastal | place: USA: North Carolina...
ATAATTATACATCGTATATCAACTTTACATCTTTACCAGGACCAGTTTTACTAGGTAAATCGCCATACTGCTCTATGTACCATTCAATAACTGCTTTATACCAATTTTGACTATTATGATGTGCCTTTTTGTTAAACTGCCAAATGTTATTATTTGTTGCTTGCATAGTGCTTAATGCTCTTGCACTTTCTTTTTGCAACTGTCTTACATCCAAATCATTTATATCCAATTTTCATAAACCTTTTGTATTGAGATAATTGAAGTTCACCTTGATATAGAACTTTAGACATTGGTGCTTTATTGCTAAATTCTTGTAAATCTTTACTACAATTTACATGTTCTTCTACTTCAAAATAATCATTGCCTTGTAAAATTATTAATTGATCTTGTAATATATAATCATACCACTCTTCAAAGTTTTCAATGTGTTCTGTACTGGTATTTATAACTGTGTTAGGATATCCCCAAAGTGTTTCTGTTGTTCCATCTAATTTATTTACATCATATATATGTTCGTCAAACATAATTTCAAATATGTCTTGCGTACTTGCTTTAAAACGCCAATCATCTAAAACCCATTTTTTATTAAATGTTTCAGCTATTTGCCAAACATCAGGATCAATATCAAAACTTACAATTTTATCAATTTGTAGTTTGCTTTCAAATAACATAGTTGCCAATGTAGCATACCAACCTGCACACAAAAATACAGTTCCTAACTCTACATTTAAACTTTTTAAAGTATCAACTAACCAAATTTTACTTTTTAATTGTCCTCTACTAAAACAATCTTTATCAAATTCTATATTATTAGTAATTAAATCCTTTAATGCCTTTACAAAATATGTTTCGGTATTATCTTCTAGTAGTCTAAACATACTCCAAACATTGTCATCTAAAATTAATTTTTTTAAGTCTTCATTGTCTAATAATCTAAAAATACTATGAATATTATTTTCTGTAACTGCTTTACGCAAATCCTCATTGCCTGGCAATAATCTAAATAAACTGTGTAAATTATTTTCTAACATTGCTTTGCGTAAATCTTCTAGTTCTCCTACACAACGCTTGTTTTCAACAATCCTAAAAATACTATGTGCATTTTTTTCTAAAACAGCTTTACGCAATTCTTCTTTATTACAAAGTTTAAATATACTAGGCAAATCTTGATCGATATATGCCCTTCGTAAGTCACTAAATTTTTCATTATTATGCAATAATTCAAATCTATCTAATATTTCAAAAATTTCCATCAAACTTTTCCTTTAACCAGTCAAAGTCATTGATTTTTTTCAATTCATCTTTGTTGTTTCTATGTCTTGCACCATACGAAGCACCTGCTTTTGCACCTTTTAATGCATAGGTTCCATATTCGGGATTATTTTCAGTATATGTACACCATGTTCGTAAACGTCTATTAGTTTCTTCGTCTTTTTGTCTATCAATTATTTTTGAACTTAATTTAACACACTCTCTAAAAGCACTTTTCCAAGTATTAAATGGATCAGTGTTGAATGCTGTAATATTAGATATTTTATCCATTGCAACAAATTTATCACTTATACTTGTTGTCATATCAGGTTTATCAACATCCATTACAAGTGTTTTTTCGGTTGGAAAAAGTTTTACTCCACCATATCCATACACTAAACCATTAACTGGATTTAGACTACGCCATACATGCACTGCTTCTTTATTATGATGTTCAGGAATATAATCAAAAGCAAAATGCTCCATTAATTGTGCATCACCGTCTATAATCCAAAACATTTCTGTTTCGCATAAACTCGCTGCCGCAATATGAGCTTGATGAATTCCTTTTATACCGTGAATACGTTTAACATCGGGAAACCGTTCTAATATACGTTCATAGTTTTCATCAGCATTAGGTTCATTGTAACTTATAAAAACTTTATCAAAATCAGATACTACAGGCAAACTTGCTTGGATTTCAACAAACTTTTTGTTAATATAAAAACGTGCTTTAATTTCTCCAGGTCCGTGATGACTGTTTTTTGGCATTAATGCTACACCATCGTAAAATTCTCCATTTTGGAAAACGTGTGTATACGTATCATCATATTCGTCAACACTATAATCAAAATTAAAATTTTTATCAATTACTAGATTGTTGTATACAATCCATAACATCTTTGTTAAACTTTTTTGTTTAGCTTCTATTACAGAGTCGGCATATTTTGCAGTTGGAAACCGTTGTTTTAAATCTTTAAATAATTGTTCAGAAGGATTGCCTATATAAAAAATATCATACATACTATAATTATATAGTAACTTAATCATTAAGTCAAGAATAGAATAGATAAATAACATAGCGGAGGACGTTATGACAGATTTTATACCAGGTGAAGCATATAGATTAGATGTTAAAGCTGCTGATGAAAAAATAATTGTAGACAGTTGGCAAAACAAAATTAGAGCAGATGTTGTTTCAGATGATGGAGCAATTCAAGTTGATGTTTCAACTGGAAAATTATACGGTCCTTTGATTGGCAATATTGAAGATGTAGACGGCAATGTTATTTTTAATTCTAATGCACAAGTTTTAAGAGGTGATATAGAAGGAAACGTATACGATTCTACTGGTATGTCTAAATTAGTAGACGGAATGACAGGAAGAATTCTTGCTCCTTCACAAGGAAATATTATAGATTCTGCAGGTGAAGTGATTGTAGATACGTTTAATAAAACTATTACAGCAACTACATTTACAGGCGATTTATACGGTAATGTATACGGAAGTATTTCAAGCGACAGTGTTATATATGGAACATTCAGTGGTGATTTTAACGGCACTGCATATGGAGAATTTTTTGGAGAAAGCACAGGTGAACATACAGGTAATGTAATAGGCGATTTAACAGGTAATGTTACTGGTAATGTGGACGGTAATTTAACCGGTTTTCTATTAGGTGCTAATTTAGACACTAGCGAAGGTGCTCCAGAGATAGCAAAAATTACAAATTTAAATACAACTATTGAAAATCATCAATATAGTTTTTACGGTGGATTAGAACATCATCTTGCTGCTGATCCAGATGCGGTTGCAAATGGGCCAATTGTTATGCTAGGTGCTACAAGAGCAGATACTAGTGTTAGAGCACACTTGCATCATTACAATGGCCAAGAAATTATTACATTACACGATCCTATTGATCCAGACTGTGATACTGCACCTGCTACTATTAGAGGAAATTTTGATGGTAACTTTATATACAGTGACGGAGAAACTGCGCAAGATGCATTAACTGTTAGTTCCCAAGGAACTGTGTTACACGCTGTTAATGGTATAGTAACAATTGGTGGTTATATTACAGATGACGTTGATTGCGATGTAAATATTTTTGCAGATGCTATTACTATTGAAACAAGTGCCGACGAAGATTTAATCAATGTAAAAAAACACGGCGGAACTATTACAAATAAAACAAATTTGTCTGCAGGAGATGCTATTGTTAGTGTTTATGGACAAGGATATAATGGAAGCGCATATGCCGATGCTGGTAGATTTGGACTTACTGCTGTTGGTACTCCTGACCCATCTGCTAATTATGTCAATACAGAATTTACTGTAAGTTTACCATCTGTGTCACAAGGTAGTATATTTACAAATACTAACAAACTGTCATTTAATAACAGCGGTGTTTTATCAGTTCCTGTATTTAAAGCCAATGGACATACCTTTGCAACAAGAGATGCTTTAACTGCTGCTGCAGGAATGATAATTTTCAATACTAATAGTAATAAATTCCAAGGCTATACAGGAAGTGCTTGGGTAGATTTACATTAAAAGTAAAGGTTGACTTACACTACAATTTGTTATATAGTATAACATATTAATTTGGAAAGGGATATTAATATGTTATTAGAATTGGACCATTTAAAAAAAGCAAATGCTAATTACTTTAAACACGGAGCGATTGCTATCGCTTACAGTTTTTTAGGCTTGGCTGTTTTTATTATGGGAGTAATCCACGCTATTTTTCCATTCATGTTTGGATTTACACCATATAGATTAGCCAAAAAAATCACAGATGGTACGGAAAAGAATTTTCCTGCTTGTATTATTGAAGAGGATACAGACAAAAAATGATTTACATTGACGGTGTTGAATACTTAAAAAGTGAAAATGAGCATGTCAAAACCGCGGTTATTAAGTATCTTGATAACTGGAATATTACAGTTAGTACCAGCGGTACAACTGGTAAACCCAAAACATATACTCATTCATCTGATCTAATGAGGAAGATAGCAGAATATAACGCAGAATATTTCATGCTTGATTCTAACAGTAGAATGTTAGCATTGTACAATCCAAGAGGCATTGGTTTCACGTCAATGAGTTTATATCCGTGTAGTGTTGCAAACTGCGATACCTATATCGAAACAACAGTTGCATCACTGCCGGATCGAATACAAGAAGTACAACCAACAAATATGTTAATTCTTCCTAATGTTTGGAAAACTTGGCATAGACATAAAAAATGGAAAAACTTGGACTTGAGTTGTGTGAAACAAATGCAAGTAGGTAGTGATATTACTCCAAACGGTTTAATGGAAGATTTACGTGCAAAAGGAGCTCAACAAGTTAACACAGCTTATGGAAGCACAGAAGTACCTCCTATTATTATGAGTACAGAGCTCCAAGATGTTTACAAGTTTGATGATATCAATCCCAACATTGATTTTAAATTTGTTGAACATGATGACGGTACAACTGAATTTTATTGCAAATACAAAGATCAATCTGAATGGTGGGACAGCGGCGATCTAGTTGAATTCAACAGTGCAGATGAATTTGCATTAAGTGGACGTAGATATAATGCATTTAAAATGGAAAACTGTGGAGACAGAGTTTATCCAGAACAGATTGAAAAAGTTGCTATCGAAAATGGAGCAAGTTTAGCATTGTGTAGAAAAGTGCATCATGAATGTGTTGTTTACTATACAGGAGATCTAGACGTAAAAAACTTTACAAAACAGCATCAATGTGCGTATGAAATTGTACCAAAAAAAGTTGATACTATCAAAGTAGACGATAACTTGCGTAAAATTGATAGGAATCAAGTGTTTGTATAGATTAGAAATTTATGACGGAACACAAGATCTAGAAGACTGGTACGAAGGTGCTGCTGCTAGAGGCTTTTATAACAATCACAACAAAACAGTGCTTATCGATTATATCGATAGGCACGAAGATGCTACACTAATACTTTTGTATTACAAAGATCGTGTTATAGGAACAACTATAACACACAGTCTAAAACAATTAGGTATACTAGGAAAAAATGCACATCGTATTGCTGCACGTACAGCATTGCTTATTGAACGTGTAGACGATATACGTGGACATAAAGTACACAACAATGATCGTAGTCCAATGAATCATCATACAAGTCAAATGCTTACACCTGCTTGTTTTTATTATTTAGGATTAGATAAACCTATGTTTGTTAGCACAAATAATTTAGAAACAGCAAGTCAACGAAAAGTGCATAGAACTTGGGCTAAAATTATGTCACGGCACGGATATTTAAAAGATCCTGTAGAATTAGAATACAAAGGTGCATTTCAAACTTTTTGGAAAGTTGATGTTGAACACTGGTTGAATGATTTATCTAAAGTGCAATGGCCCGAATCAAAAGAAGTACTAGACGTATTTGCTGCACAACTCAAAAAAGTCTGACATTTCTGGAAATACTTGTTTATGATCAACTCCACGTCTGCGTCCTTGTTCTTCAAAGAAGTTGTGGAAATCTCTACGTCCCTGTATAACTTTTTCTAACGGATATTCTGTTGTATCCATATAATCAACAACACGTCTAAACTTTTCATATTCAATAGTGCTAAATGCATCTTTGCGATTGTCATCTACATTTTCTTTTATAAACTGCAAATGGTCACGCATATAGCTCATGTAGTTGTTAGGCAAAATGTTGATATCATATTGCAACGGCTCTTTAAGGTGCGGTGTATCAAAACCCAAACGTTGCCATCTGTGTGTTTCAACATCATTATATTTTGCACGCCATTCTAATATCTTTTCTAATAGTGTGCGGAATGTTGTTACACTGAATATGTTAAAGGTAATCATCAACACCATAGGTGCTTCACAATTACGCATAAAATAATCCAAGTTGCGTTCAAACACTTCAATGTCTAATCCGTCACGTATATACTCTGCACGTTTACCCCAAGTGTCAATACTTGTAAACATTTTGAAGCGTCTGATCTTGTTATTTGTTAACAAGTCATTTACACGGTTTGTAAACTTTTCTAACTGTTTTGGTTTGCCACCTAAATTGCTATTGCAGTTTAGTTCTAGTTCTGGTTTAGGATCTGCGTCCAACATATCAAACAGTTTGTATGTACTTTGTTGTATTGTTGGCTCGCCGCCTGTAATTCGTAATATATGCAATTCTTTGCTTAATTCAGGCCACCATTTCCAAAAAGCATCTAAATATGGATTGTTTTCTTCTTCAAAAATTTGGAACCAGTCAATATCACATCTGTGATTTTTTACATTTGTGTAAGGTCCATGCTGTTTAATTTCTTGATAGTATCTACTACTGGCTTTTGGATGACAATATCCACAACGAAAATTACACTCGTTACCAAAAGAAACTTCTAAATATTCTGGATTGACGTCAAACTCTGCACCACCTTCTTTTACAGCATTTAGCCTATGCTTGAAAAAAATAGTTTGATTACGTTGCTTTCTATCACTAACATAGTCTTTGCCAAGTGCTTCAATTTTCCAACAATAGTTACACCCAGCAGGTTGTTCACCACGCATCATAGCAGCACGTTCTTGTTTCTTTTGTGCTGTATTGTGTATTGCACTTGGATTTTCTAATAAGGGTGCTGTGTCAATCTTATGCGGAGCAGGGTGGTAACAACTGTGTGTTTCACCTGTTTGAAAATATATGTTTGCGTGATACCATTTGGCAAAACAAAATGTAGGAGATATTTCCTGCGTAATTTTATCAATACGCTTGATTTCTTCGCTTTCGCTACGCTCCATTAATTTTCTCTATCTAAAAATTTTGTACTGTTGTCTCTAACAGGATTTTGATATACACTTTTAAAGAATGCACTTTGCTGTGCATTTAAACATTCCTCTGCAATTGGAATATCTAATTCGTGTATTAATTTTGCACCAAGTTCTTCTGTTTGTTCTTCCATATCGGCAATGTCTTTATTGCTCCAATAGTCGTTTAGATATTCAAAATCACGTACATTTATATAATCCCAGTCAGTACACATTGTTTTGTACAAACCTTCTCTTGCACCGTGTATTGCCCAACGTCCGTTTTCTACATCAGCACCTACCATTAACCAAATGTATAATCTGTGCAAGTTTTTCCAGTGATTACGTTTAAATCCTTCATAGTCTGGACGCACACCTTGATCTAGTGCCATTTTAACACCTTCACGGAAACCAGCACGCCATGCTTGTTGCGGAGTAGCATTATTATGAATAGTGCTAAATGTACCGTTCATTTGAATGTATTGTGTATCCCAACAAAAGTCTACTTGTGCATGTGGATTATCCGACGGTGCATTTTCATGTGTACGCATGTTAAGCACATGTTGTTTAGGCCAACACTTTAGTCCACCATTTCCATAACTCAATCCATTAATAATATTTTTTGCAGTCCAACTGATAACTTTGTTTGTTAAATCTGTATTTTCATCAAAGTCAATAACTTGATTCAAAAAGTCATCATTAATAATATTATCAGCATCTACTGTGATAAATCTGTCAGTTGTAGATTTTTCTGCTGCTGCTTTATGAGCACTGTCGCTGCCTTTTACTCCGCTTACATGTTCAGCCCAAGGACATTTACTAACCAAATCTGCAAAGTTTTTTTCTGCATTTGGTTCATCATATGACAAGTATATAATATCGTAATCAACAACTCTAAATGTGTTACTCATTTACTTCCTCAAGATAGTACGAATCAAATCTACGTGTAGTATACACAGAAATTGGTGTTCCGTCAAACTCAAAATCATCAGTAAACGACAAAAAATTTCCATCAGTAAATCTTATTAATTTGTAAAGCACATTTGGATCGTGTTTTTTTGTAATACTAAAATAATAGTTAGATAAATTTACTTTGATATTTTGTTCTTGCAAATCTAATTCAAATTTATCATCTAGCATAATATGCCAAGATTTCGTTTTGTTATTTTTAGTAATAATTATTTGTCTTTCTGCAGGTTCTTTTGTGGGAATTTCGTATAAAAAACTCCACATAAGTTTGTCTTCGTCTATTTGTTTTTGATTTTTTATAATATATTTTTTTTCTATAAAATCAAATTCAACCTTATGTTCTAATAAACTTAATTTTCCCGAAATAAAATCTTCTACTTCAGAAAACTCCATTTCTAAATTTTTAAATCTATCATCTGGTTTATTTGAAATTTTATATATATTTCCATCACTATTAAAACAGACATATCTAATAATTTTCATTTTACAACCCTAAAACTTTTTCATATTTTTTCATAATTTCTAAACTAACAAAATCTTTTTCTGTATAATGAAAAATACCATTTTGTTGATAATTTCCTATTTTCATTTTTAAATTATCGTCAATATATACACCAACTCTATCTTGCCATCTATATTGGAAATTTTCTTTCCAATTTTGTACTTTTGGCTTCATGTGAATAAAACTAGGATATTTTACTTTGCTATTTGTAATTAAACTTTCATTGTCCATTATAACACTTGCAATTGCTGCTGTAAGATCCATACTTGGTCCAGGCAAATGTTTTAGCTGATTGTCAATTTGTTTATAAAATTGTTGCCAATTGTTTGTTATTATCTCTAACCAATTGTTAAATTCATGAGCATGATCGCTTTTTTTGAACCAATGAAATCCGCTATATAAACTAGGTAAATTATTTTTAAAAAAATGTTTTCTGTAAAAACTATTTTTATTTACACATTCACCTCTATATGTGTATACATTACTTGTATAAAATAAATCGTAATTCTTTAAGAATTTAAACCACGCTGACAAATCATCTAATATAAGCATATCAGTATCTATTACCACTGTTTCATTATACGGAATAGCATGATATATTTTCCAACGATTGCTTACTTTCCATTGTTCGTTTGTTGCATGATCGCCCCAAGGTATTTCTACAATATGATCAAAGAGAGGTTTGTACTTTGTAGGAACAGGATCATTGGTAATTAAACAAATATCACTGTTTTTATTTGTAGCTTTTATACTCATTGCTGCAAGACATGCTTGTCTAATATAGTCAAAGTCACTATTTTGTGCAAGCATGGTAAAATTATTCATTGTCAATTATTCGCTCCAAACTAAATTTATTCATAATATGCAAATTAGTTCCTTTTGTCTTTACAGCAGTATATTCACCAAATCTATTAGTTTTTTGCACTAATATTTTTATTTCGTCATCAATTATGTCCACTAAAACATCTTTATCAATTGCGTAGAATTTTTTTCCAGGCAATAATCCAGCAAAATCACCTGTTTGATAACCATTCATAATATGTATAGCAATGCTAAATGCAAAATCATTTCTAAAGACAGTGGTTCTAAACTGATACATACTACGATAATGCATGTAATTTTTTTCTATATGTTGTAATAAATCAAAAAATATTTTTGTTTCAGCAGTTTTTCTAAAGAAAAATATAGTAGCCCAATAAAAATCTACACTTGTATCACTAACACGCAAAAATTCAGGTGTTCCGGTATGCGTTCCTATGTGTATTGCATCTTTATAAATTAAGAAATCTTTTTGCTGTAAGAAACAATTTTTTAAAATATCATTACAAATAATATAGTCTGTGTCCATTACAATTGTTTCGTCATAAGGACTTAAATTATAAGCATTTACACGATTACTATTATAAAATTTAGCAGTAACATCGTGTAAATCACCGTCGTGATATCTTTTGTTAGTTTCATTATAACTAACAGAATCATGAATTATATTATCAAAAACATCTACATAATCTGGAAATTTATCATGTATGTTAATATTTGTAACAATACTAGTTGGTAAATTTAAATACTTTTTTATACGCTTTGCAAGGAAATATGCTTGTTTTACATAATTTAATGTGCCATTATTATTTGCAAAAAGCAAAACACCTTTATTCATAGATCAACAATACTTTCAACTGTCCGGTTTTTCTTTAACTTTGTATACTCATTTAAGTATTTGTTAGAAGATTCAAAATAGGTTGTATAGATTTCTGTAGAAAAATCTTTTAAATTTTCAATCATAATTGGTAAGTCATTATCATCAATCAAAATGGTGCTATCTTGTTCTAGAGTGACTAAACTTTGACAAAAACTTACAAGCTCTTTTGTAACTGTAAATTGTCCACCATTGTAATAATAAACAAGATTTTCTTTATACTGTTCTTTTAACAATCTCTTTTGATTGTTAAGAGTAATCATATAATTACTGTGATCTAATGCTTTTTGAAGACGTTCGTCCATAGATACCTCCTACGTGTGTAGTAGTATATATTAAAAAAACTGTTGTGTCAATTATAAACTTGAATTTACAACACCTGTCGGTACTGGTAAAACAATGCCATTATATGTTACACTGTTATAAACAAATGTACTATTTGGTGTTTTGGTGTATACTGTGCTGTTGATTGTTGCTGTTACGCTTTCATCAACCCTCTGACCAGGATCGCTTTCTCCTGGATAACCAGATTGTCCACTTGTACCAAGATCTCCGTCATCAAATTCTATTTTAAATTGTAGTGCTGTTGCACTAGAAAATGCACTATTGGTTCTAGCATAAATTCTAAAAAAGTTATCATCATAAATTTCTGCTATTGGTGTTTGTCCAGGATTACCACCTGCTCTGCCACCACCTTGTTTTTCAAAAACCTTTGTCCAAGTTGTACCACTGCCTATTGTTGGTGCATCATATCCAGTGCCACTTCCTGGACTAATTGCTTCGCAAACCCAATCAGTTTGATTTCGGCGTCTAAATCTTACAGTTCCGCTGTCGCTTAAAACTTGTGCCCAATCCCAATCCTTACTGTACAAAGTACCTGTGGTACCACCTGTAGCACTAGCTTGAAAAAGTATTTCTCCACCAGCGGCTAAAAAATATATTAGATTATTGTGACTTCCAAAATTAACTGTCACTTCGTGTGTAATAACTTTTACAGAATCTGCACTACCGCCCCAATTGGCAGTTCTAGTGCTTGCTGTACTGGCTCCCCCACTTGTTTCAAGAGGCTCTAGTCCAGTAAAACTACTATTTGGAAATTCAGTGCTTGCATGGTTGAATGCTAAAACATCATCTGCAATAGTATCTAAATCTACTTTGTGCTGCCAGGCAATAGGATCTCTATTTGTAAAATCTGCATCATTCGGATATGTCAATTTACCTTCAAATTCTGTTGGTGAAATTTCAGCTGATGATGCACCATAACAATGGTTATAACCTGCTTGCAAATCAAGCCACAGATTAAAATGCTGTTGTTCTGTAACAGTATCACTTACACCAGGTGTACTACCTCCAACAACATTACCACTAGTAAATGATCTACCATACCCACCAGATGTTGTCAATGGCGTGGTTAACGAACCATAATCATTATATACACTAACATTACCCAATCGACCTGCAATAAGTTCTCTAATTGAATTATAATGTTGTGCTAATATTGGGGTATTTTGAGCCATTTAAAATCCTTTTGTATATTTTAATACAAATTCTCCTGCTTGTCAATTACAAATCACTTGTTTTTGCGTAACTAGGCGCATCATTTTCCACATAACTACCTGCTGCTCTAAAATGAACTATAGAACTTGTTAAAAATCCAGCTACATATTCATCTGCTCCACCTGTTCCTACATCTTGATCCCAAAAAACAATGTTAAAAGTAATTGTTGAAGAATTTTTTTGCTTCGCTTCTATATACCATTGATTTTCTGAATAAGTTCCTGTTGGATCGCCTTCTTTTAAATATATTTTTTGAAATGTCTCTGTTAAATCTTCATTACCTATTGCGTAAGCTGTTCCACTTCCTGTAGTAACAGTAGCAGCTCTACCAAATTGTATCTGTCCAGAGTTGGATAACATAGTTTGCCAGTCTTGATTTTTTGCTAAATTTGTATCAGCAGGAACATTTGATATATCTAAAAAGGCTTCAAATCTTATTTGACCGCCAGCATTAAAAAATCCTCTTCTTTCGTTAGAATTTTGAAAAGAAACATCTACAGTATGGTTAATCTGTTGTGGTAATGATGTGCCACCCCACGGTGCTGTTGCACCATTTTTTTCACTGTTTGCTCCGGAAACCTCTGTGGTAGATTGAGTTAGATCTATAATAAATCTATCTGCTTCAACTTCTGCAATTAAAGTTTCGTACGCAGCATACAAAGCTTCAGTAATTTCATCATCGGTTGTGACTGTAATAACAGTTGTAGGTTCTCTGCCATTAATGTGCGTATATACTTTACCAAAATCTATACGCAAATCATTCATATGATCAGCTCTAATTGTTGTACCTATAGGTTGTGGCGAAGAATTTACATTTTGGTTATATCCTTTATCTCCAGAACCTACTCCTAAAAGTGCTGCTATTCTGCCTTGTAATTCATTATATCTAGCTGCTGAAATTATTTCTGCCATTATTATCTCCTAATGTACTTATACTTTCAGCACACACTCTACTAATTTTTCTCCGTCATCTACGTTGGTTTCAAGTGCAATACCAACTAATCCTCTTGTTGCAGTTGTTGTGCAAAATCCGTCTTCCCAAGCATATACAGCTTGTCCTTTTTCAATTGGACCTAAACAACGTACAGGAACTCTTCCTTTGAGAGCAATAGCTTGTCCGTCAATATCTGCATTCATTAAGTATGCAGGGTTTTCGCTAATTACTCCAATAACAAAATCACTAGATCTTGCAGCCCTAGTTTCTTTACTTACATCCATTTCGGCTTCATATTTAGGCGTAGCAACAGCCATTACAGTTCCTACAGGATAATTAGTGTCTGTAGTATACTTTTCTGCTAGATCTGCATATTGTGCTTTTGTCGCTGTGCCGTTAAAAAAACGTGCAGTGAGATCACCGTCGCCGTCTCTTGCTGCTATAGTGTCTGGACTTGCTGCTGTGCTTGCAGTTCTACCAGTACCGCCTACGTCAACAGTAGTTGCTTTATCAGCAGTACCTCTTAATGTTGTTGCATAAATTTCTGCAAATTTTTGCGTAGCACTACCTATGTTGAAAACTTCTGTATCTTCTGGATATAAGCCTTTAACTTCGCCTGCTACATTTCTTACACTTACAATTGGTGTTGGATCTTCTCCTGATTGACTTGCTTCAAAAACAATTTTTGGACCTTTGTTTTCAAATTTAGCTTGGTTATCAGATTCAATTTTAATTCTTAAATCATTACTATCACCTACAGTAAAGCCTGCGTCACCAAAACTAATTGTATCTGTTCTTTTCAAATAATCCGTATAAATAGAACCTCCCAAGCGTAAAGCATCATTGGCTGTACCCCATATAATAGGTTCATTTTCGGCAGCACTAATATATTCGCCTAAATTATTCTCTGTTAATCCTGTAGTGCTATTTACAAGTGTAATACCACGTTTGATTAGGCTGAAATTTGTTAACGGAGGAACGCCGTCTGGTTGATCACCTAATAATGTAAATTCTTCATTTGATATAATATATACAGCAACGTCATTAATTAGAGCAACAATAATTGTTTTTTCATTTTCAGCAATGTCTAAAACATTGATACTTAACATTTGTGTGGTTCCACTGCCTGCTGCCTGTGGTCCAACAAGGATAAATTCTCCTGCGGCTGTTTTACCATACAATTGGTTACTTGTACTACTCCACCATAAATCGCCTTCAAGTAAACCAGCTGGTTCGGTAGCACTTACTTCTGTTCCACCTGCTGTTTTCCATGTGCTACCAGTATAAAATTTTAATTTTGTACTACTAGCATCATACCAAACTTGTCCATCTAATGCTTTGCTCGGAGCACTTGTTCCAGAAAAATTTTCTAATAAATGTAGATAATTTTCATTTTGTACTTCTCCGTAGCCGCTGTAATTTCTACCAACAAACTTAATATCTGTTGTTTGATCAATTGTGCCATCTTCAACTACTGTAAGTTGAGTGCCGTTAAATCTGTTTACAATGTATGCCATTTATATTGTTCCTCGTGCTTATGTTATTTATCGTTAAACGGCTGATGCTGCTATTGTACCTGTTGTTGGTTGCCAAATACCTGATGCAATTTCAATAGTAATAATTAATCTAGATACAGTCAAATTCACTGTTGCAGTAGGATCATTAATTGCTATATCACCTAAAACATTAACGTTTTGTACACCAGCGCTATCTACCGGTTGTAAAGTTTTTATAATATTACTGTCAACATCAATTGGATCAGTGGATGCTTGATAATATACTGCATGTAATTTTGCTACAGTACCATTTCGTATTCCAGTTGGGGGCGATATTTCTGTAAGCAACGCTGCAATATTTACAATTAAAACATCATCACAAGTTCCATCATTGTAGGTACCTGTTGCATAAGTTGAGCCCAAGCCGGTAACATCTATTCCACTTACTATTGTTATATTTTCTAATGAATTATCAACATAACCTTTGTTTGCAACATCTGTTAAATCAATAGGTGTTGCAACTTGTTTAATTACTTGATTGTTAAATGTTACATCTCCAGTAGAGGTGATGTTTAGTGCAGTGGTTGAATATATTGTGTCTTCAGAAATAGTAATTTTATGAATTTGCGAACTAGACCCAACAGCTAAACTTTCTAACTGTCCAACACTAGTCAGACTACTATTAACAACACTTGCTCCTAATGTATCTAAAGATAATACATTAGACGAGCCAATAAAATAACTATCTAACTTATTTTCTAAATCTATACCGTGTGAACTTGTCCAGTTTTCTGTTGCTGATCTCCAAGTCCAACGTATATCGTCGCCGTCGTCTACTCTAACAACCAGTCCAGAATCATCTGCTAATGCGTAGTCAATATGAGTACTATCGTCTTTTCTACCCAATTCAATTTGTTTGTCTTCCACAACTAATGTTTGTACTTCTAATGCTACAGTATCGCCTAAAACTGTCAAATCACCAGTCACAACTAGATTTTTTTCTTGACCGGGAGCATTTGTTCCTATAACGACATCACTGCCTGGCGATGAATTAAAAAATCCAACACCTTTTTGATCAGCATCAAAATACAATGCTTCATATTCACCTGTAACATCTTTGAGATTAATTGTTAGGTCTGCATCTTGTTTTAAATTTTTTAAAAGTGTAACTGTACCATTATTTCTAATTTGGAAATTACCATTACTTCCAACAACTATTCCATCAGTGGTATTGATATACAGTTGTGTGGTTATGCTTTGTGGGGTTCCTCCTGCAACTGATGTTCTTATGAATTCATCAAATCCATAAGTTTGTCCACCTGTGCCAATTAATTTTTCAGCAAAATCGGCTTTTCCGTGCCAAGAATAATCTGCAAAAGAAGCACTTATATTAAAACCTATTTCAATATTTGTAAATCCTGGTATAGCAGGAAAAGGAGTAAATGCAGCCTTCGATTCAATACCGACTAGACTACCATTAATATATCTTTTTGTAACAACCTTGTTTTGACCAGTTGTATCTCTAATTGTTTCTACAAAGTCTCCTGTAGGTAATTGATTTTTCGTATAACTAGGCCCTACTAAAATTGTTTCAACACCATTCCAGAAAAACAACTGATCTTTAGAACCATCAATCCAAATATCACCTTCTATCAATTCGCTGGGCTGTGAACTTGCAAATATAGTACTATCTGTGCTTCTAAAAGTCACACCGTCATAAATTTTTAATCTACCTTCTGCAGAATCATACCATAATTGTCCTTTGATTGGTTTGCTAGGTGCTGTTGTGTTTGAAAAGTTTTCAAGCATTTTGATGAAGTTTTCATTTATACTTTCGCCAAAACCTTGATAATTTTTACCTATGAGATTTATATCTGCGGATGTAGTATCTAATCTTCCATCTACTAGTTCTACTAATAAAGATCCATCTGTTTTATTAAGTTTATAGGACATTATGCTACTCCGTGATAAATGATAAAGTTAAGTGCTACATACGGATTTACAATATTTACTGGAAGGTTTTGTACATCAATAACACCGCCACTGGTTTCTAGTCTTGTACCAGTACCGGCAGTATCACCATTAGATGGAACACTATCTGTACCTGTATATGTTGCAGTAGATGTGGCATAATATTGATTATTATCGCCATCTCGTAAATCGTGTTTGTGTTCTGGTAAATTTTCTTGTAACAGTGTAACTTCTTCATCGCCGCCAGTTGAACCTAAATCTGCTATACCACTACTTATTGCATTACTAGGTATTGCACCTCTTGCTGATACACTCGTTGCCATGGTAGGAAATTGTCCTCGTAAATCAGGTACCTTAAATAAAGTACTAGGACTACTAGACGTACCATAATAGTATGTAGTAGGATCTGAAGGATTATATCCTAGTGCAGTGGCTAAATTAGAATAAGTTGTTCTGGAATATTCTTCGCCGTCACAAATAAACCACCCTGTAGGCGCAACTGGTCCACCAAACATTGTAATAGTACCAACTGGTAAAACTTCTGCTGCACCTATAAGTTGTGTAGGTGTAGCCTTTTCTAATAATCCGGTGCTTTCTCTATATATTAGAAGTGTATCGTTTTCTCTATCAATACTTGCAGAAGCTGTTTGATCTGAAATTATTGTAGGAGAAGCTAATGTTGCAAAAGTTTTAACATTACCGCCTGTCTGTCCATCAAATGTAAAACTTCCCGAAGTAATTTGTCCTGTCATACCAAATGTTGTTGTACTGTTTAGTTTGCCAGTGCTACCGGCAGTTCCACTTACATTTCCTGTAACATTGCCTGTTAAATTTCCTGTAATTCGATTTGCATACAATGTATCAAAAGGTAAAACACTAGATCCTATATTTCTTAAATTAGCAGTATCAGGTAATAAGTTTTCTATAGTAGAATTACCTTCTACAGAAAAATTACCTCCGACATTTAAATTTTTTGCGACACCTAATCCGCCACTAGTTGTAATTGAACCAGTAATCGGATCATTACTTTGTGTTGTACCATTTACAATTATATTACTATCAGTTTTTATATTTCCAACAACATCTAAACTTTCGGTAGGACTTAAATTGTTGATTCCAACATTTGTATTACTTTTGACTCTAATAGGAATAGTAAATGTGCCATTATTGTTTACACGTAAATCAATTGGTGCTCCAGGAATTGTATTTTCAATAATACCGTTGTTACCTTCAACTAATAAACTTAAAGTTTTTGCTGTACCAATTTCAACACCCTGGTTAACTTTAATTTGTAATTTTTCAGTTACCTGATTTACAATATTATTTCTCATAACAGTGCTTGTTGGTATTGTTGCACCACTTATTAACAGGTTTTCCGCAAGCGTAGCTGTTCCGTTAAATTTTGCACCATCTAAATTTTTATTAAAATTAACACCTTTTTTAATTGGCACACTACTACTATATCCAGCTATAGGCGTTTTAGGTGAAAATTCTTCTGCACTTATAATGCTTACAATAGTGCTTACAGGGCTTTCAGTTGTTCCAACATAAGCATAGTTTACTACTACAGTTCTAGTGTTACTAGTGGTATCGATAATTTCTTCTACAATTGCACCTGCTTTTGCGCCATCAATTGTACTAGGTCCAACTAATAACCATCCGCTTCCGGTATATAGATACAATTGACTTGTACTAGTATTGACCCATAGGTCACCCTTTACACTGTTTGAAATGTCTGGTTCAAAACTGCCTTTTTTCAAACCGCCTGCTGCAACCCAGTTTGTACCATCATAAATTTTTAATTGATCAACTTCTTGTGTTGTATCATACCATAGTTGTCCTTCAACTGGATTACTAGGAGGACTAGCATTTGCAAAGTTTTCTAATAAATGTAAAAAGTTTTCATTAACAGCTCTACCGTAATCTGTTGTTAATCTACCTGGTAAATTAACACTTGTTTCGGTATTAATGGCTCCATCTTCTACTGTGATATTACCTTTGTTTGCTTCATCTGTGAAATTTACACTATATGACATTAAGTGTTACCTCCACTTAAACTTTGTACTCTAACAGTATAATCAATTTGAATCAATCTGTTGAGTGATTTTTGTACAGGATGGAAAATAACGTGTGTTAGTAATCTGCCATTGCCATCAGCTGCGTAACCTTTTAACCCTAGCTCATCAAATACATATTGATTTTCGGTATCTGTTGCAGTGTCAAATGCATCTTGTCCATCTGGCTCACCATAATCTAACAAACAACTTACAACAATATCAGTATAATTTGTACCTGTTACGTGACGAGTTTCAATTTTGTTACGCTGTGGGTCAACATTGTTAACGGAACGGTCGTCAACAACTTTACTATATGTTTGATTATACAAACTTGCATTTGTTCCTGTGCTGTTTGGTGTTAGGTATGTAATAATACCAGTTGGATCAACACTTGTGCCACCATTGCCAAACGCCATTTCATAAATGAAACCTTCGCCAGCATTGCCTAAACTTTCAGCAAGACTGATACTCATATTTTCATAATGAATAGCATTACGCTTGTTAACAAATACATGTCCAGATTCTGGATTGTGTATTTTAATGTGTCCTTCTATATGTACGCCACTTTGTTCATTAATCATAATTTTATTCCGTTCCTATATTGTATTTATCGGGGTAGCGATATTGTTTTGTCTGTTATAAATTTAGCAATCTGATTTTCGCTGTCTGCTATAGTTTTTCCAGTATCATTCCAAATTTTACCTGTTTTTCTCACTATCTCTATCCTTGTTCCATCTGCAGGAGGATCAATGTAATCCGCTAGATACAGTGCAGTTACAACACTATCTCCCCATACAATTGTTTCAATTGTAAATTCTGGCGCAATTGTTACATCTGCTTCTGGAGAATCTTGATCTTTTGTTGGATCAAAAGTTACCACGTTATCTTTGCGTAACCTTACACCTCCTAAAAATACTTCAATTTCATTTACAGAACTAGGTACAAAGTCTAGTAAGAATTGTTTTGTACTACTATCACCTATAAAAATAGTTTTACTTGTTTGATCTTTGTAAGGTATTGTTTCGTCTATACCTTGTCCTATAAGAGTTGTATTTGTATCGTAAACGTTTTTTATACCAGTGCCTAGTGTACCTCTACGTAGTCGACGTAATAAATTTCCATCAACTGTATAGTACTCTATACGTTCTTTGTCTATCCAAACTACTCCTGGGATTCCTAAATCTGGATTAGGTTCTTGTATACCTGTTGCATCTTTCAATTGAATTGTTTGATCGTAATAGTTTAATGGCTGCTGAAGCTCGTATTGATTATCTCTATTTAGACGTTTGTAATGATATCTGTTTAGCATATCCTTAAATATTCTATAACCAAATTTAGGTTTACTTATAGGAGCAGCAAATTGTAAAACATCAATAGTATCAGCAGGTTTTACTTTTTCATAAAGTTGTATTCCTTGCTTATTGTTAGATATTTTATAATCTACTTGCGGTGTTAAAATTCTGCCATTCTTTATAATCCAAACGTAATTAGCAGATACAGCAGGTTTTTGTAATTGAATATAACCTTTACTTAATAAATTTTTATCAATATATTCATCAGTTCCCGAAGGTGCTAAAGTTGTATTCCAAACCACATCATAACTATCTCTTTCAAATTCATTTATATCGTGATTACTAAACACATAGATATCAACAGTTTCCCAGCTTTTTGGTGCTTCAGCTAAATTTAACACATCGGTTTCAACTAATTCTATTTTACCTAGTGTTGGTTGAGTGCTATCTCTACGGTCGCTTATTGTAAGACTTGCAACAACTGGTGGAGTGTCATCTTTACTCTTAAGTTCAAATAACTCTCTCACATAACCATTTAATTCTAACGTTAATATATCGTCTTGTCTTGAAAAACTTTCTATTGTAGTTAAAACAACAGTGCTATCATCTGTAAGTTTAAATTCTGCTATACTACCTATTACTGGATCGTCAATCGAGTCTCCATTTAAAATTTGTATTGTAGTGTTTAAAAAGAAATATTCAGCATCTTTAATTACAAAAATTTCTAAAATATCACCTATAGTGCCTGTGCCTTCTTTAGTAAAAATAATTCTACCATTTTCGTTGTCATAAATGTATTCTTGACTTTGCACAATTTCGCTATTAATGTAGATAACAAAATCACTTGTATCTAAAAGATTTGAATTTTTAAATCTCCATGAATCTATATTATAGGTCCTAGATGCTGTCATTGTATATTTTTTTCTATAACCAGGATTTAAAAATCTTTCGTTTAATTGTCTTTTAACTAAAATATTTTGTGCTAATGGTTTTTTAATTACAGGAGCTGTTACATCATTTGTAAATCTATGAATCTTATTCACTCCATCGGTTAACATAGTACTATCAATTACCATTTGACTGTATTGATTTACATTTCCGTCATAAATTGTATAACCAATAATGCTTCCTGAAGCTAATTTTGTTGGAAATTCTAATGTAATAAATCCGTCGCTATCAAATGTAAATCCATAATCAGTACCAGATTCTTTAAAAACACCATTGATCGTAACAAAACTACTCATGTTACTATTATATTTTATCGGCAATGAATAGAATGTTTTATTTCCGTCTGCGATTATATTATCACTATCTATAACATCAACACCATTTGTTCCTATTGTAAGGATAGTTAAATTTTTATCTGCATCAAACACTGCACTATCTGCTGCCGAGATGGTTTTGTTTATCCAATCTATGTTTAATTCGTTATTGTCGATTATCACTCCGTCTAGTTTTACAATAATTGTATCTTTTGTTTGTGCATAAGATTCAAATGCCCATTCTAGTGTATTTCCATCAGTGATATAATTTGAAACTGCTATTGCACCTTGACCATCTGAACTTCTATTATAAATTTGTATATCTACCGTATCTAAAACTTGTCCAGGAACTTGTTCTTCTGGACCTTTGCTAGTTGTCTCGGTTACAAATCCGTCACCGTCTACAACTATATCTCCAGAATCTATGCCTGTTGCTGTAGTATATTCAAAATTACCACCTTGTAAACTTACATCAAACGAATTGTTTTCCGGAGTAAAACTTCCGTCACTTGTAATTTTTCTTACAACTACTACATCATCGGCTTGTGTACGAATAATATTACTATCTAAAAATACAGTGTTTGTTATGCCGTCTCCTACAGGAGAAACCATTTTGGCATTAGGGTTTGTTACTCCATCACTTGGATAATTAGGATCGTCAATTCTTACATTATTCAAATAAACATTGTAAGTTATACCCGATTCAAGAACTTTACTTAAAACAACTGTTTGTGTGCTTCCATCTAAAACAATTACTTCGTCTTCGTTATTGATATCAAATGTATCAAAATCTACACCAAACGGCTGTAACTCAAATCCTTTGTTTTCACCAAAACCAATGCTGTCCATTTGAACACCACCATAATCAACTCCATCCATAAGTTGTGATAAATCTTTGCCAGGCATATTAGTTTTAGGATTGTAAAAGAAATTAATTCTATCAGCGGCGGTTAATAGTTCAGTTGATTTTTTGTAATTTATTTCAATTAATGAATTATTTGTCGGGGCATTAACAAATGTTATACGCCCGGTATATCTTTCAAAATCTCTAGTTTTATCTAATTCATTGCTTACTACTATATCACTAGATAATTGTTCTACACCGTCTACAATAACATTTACATCAGATGTCTTTGTACTTAAAGGCCATTTAAGATTAAATTCAGTTAATCCACCATTTCCTATAAAGTTTTCAGTTTCATCTAAAGTAGTAAATAGGTAATTTCCTGATACACGATCAAACTTCATTAAGATATGAGAATTTCTAACTAGATTATTTCCAACAATAGCATAAACAATTGCTTCCCTACCATCATCTAACAAACTTCCGTTTATTGTTACTTGAGGTGTGTTAAAATACCTTGCTCCTTTTGTATCCACATCGATAAATTGAATACTACTTCCGCCTAAATATGCAAAACCTTCTAGTGTTGGACCACCACCGCCACTAACAGTTACATTAGCTGTATTAGTATAACCTTCACCTCCATCGAAGATAACAAATTCTTTGATTTCAAAGCCAACATTATCTAACCAATGGCGTTTTGGATATTGATATACATCATCTTCTATATTTGTTAATTGATTATTTGCAAATTTTATTGCTTCTGGAACAATCTTTCCTAATACCGAATCATAACTAGGCGGCAAATCAAAATCTGTAACACTAGTTTGTGTAGGTTCTATCTTTTCATATGCACTAACATATTCTCTAATTTTAGTGCTAAATGGCTTAACTTCATTTATATAGTCTTGATAGTTAGGCAAGTTATCGTTTTGATATGTAATTTTCTGTTGTAATTCTCCAACATTGTGTTTTGCAGTTACAAAACTTGATTTAAATATCCAGTCAACATCTACTTGTTCACTAATAGCATATCTAATACTACTAAAGAATAATTTATTCCATTCTACTTCTAATTGATCAACAAATATGTTATTTTCAATGGTATTTAAAATAATTCTAATTTCTTGTGTAGGTTCTCTATCGTAGAAACTTGTATCGTAAATTTGTTTATCGTAACCTACTGTATCACTTTTATACAATTGGCTACTAAATTCTATTGTTCCGTTTTGTCTACCTACTGTTTTATAATTTACAGTATAATCAACATTTTCTTGATTATCAATTTTTTCTAATAATAACCAGCCGCCAGATCCTATGTTTTCGATCTTTACAATTGATCCAATAACATCTTTAGTTCCTTCTAATGCATATGCACCAGGAATAATAAAATCTATGGCAGTATCTATGTTATAATCTGTGGCATACCAATCTTTATAACTCCAATAATTTGGAACTGCATAATCTTGTATATAACTTCTAAACCATTCTTGTGTTGATGAGATCCAATTATAAACAGCCCAGAACCCGCCTATGTCGCTGTCATTTTTGACAAGAACACTAAATGGACGTACAATTAATGTTGTGTCGTCTAAATAATTATTACCACTACTAATAACTTCAACACTTGTAATTTGACCTAAATTATTTATAAAGGTTTTAATTTCGGCTCCTGTACCTGTTCCTTCGATTGTAACTGTTGGTCCGTTACGAATAGCACCATCAGAATAGTTACTATCAATATAACCACGACCAGAGTTTACAATTTGCACTTCTTTGATTCTGCCGTCAACTATAACTGGTGTTAATTTTGCTTGTTCTAACTTGGCTGTACCAATAAATCTTAATAGTGATTCGCTTTCAATTTCTGTATCCCACTGATTGCTAAATTTACTTGGCAAAGGATCAATCTGCATTAAAGGTGAAATATCAAACTCGTCAACTATTACATATTGTGTCATAATAGCATTAACTCGCTCGATTATCTGTTTTAGTGCTTCTTTTCTATTTACAAACATACTTTGATTTGGTTCATTTAATATTCCAAATCTTCTTGCAATACTAATAGATGTATCCGGTAACTGTATATTTTGTTTGTTGTAACCTACTAAACTATCAATCCATTTATCAACTATATCTCGATTAGGCTTACTACTTGCAAGTCCTTCAGTAAGTAATTGATATTCACTATGGATATTATTTTCTACGTTATCGTTTACATAGTAATCTATATGTAGTATAGTATCCTTATCTTTGATTAAATTTCTAACATTGTGTAAAGCAAAGTTTTTTTGATCAAATAAATTTACAAATCTGTAACCTTGGCTAGCAGGATCAGCAATTAAATTTTCAACATCTAAAGCACTTATTTTTCTGCCATAAGTATCAGGAATAGTTGTTTTTGATTTAACCCAATAATAATATTTAGGAATAGCAACACCCGAAACAGTATCGTATGAATTTAAAAAGACATAAGTTTCGTCTCCATATAAACTTTGTCCACTAATACCTTCTGCTAAACCTTCAGTTGTATCTGCTAAACTATCCCATTCACTGGGTAGATATGTGCTTTCAACCCATTCATAAACGTCAATGGAAAAGCCTGGAATAATTTGATTCCATGTATTAGATTTAAATTGTAAATCTCCTTGATATGGATTATACCACTTGATAGTTTCAATATTCCACCATAGTTTTCCTACCTGTTCTTTACCCCACAAATCTCTAATGCCAGTATTAGTTGAACCAGAATTATACACAGCAGGATCATAATACAGCTTGTATGATATTTCTTGTTCGGCTGGCCCAGCAATACGTCCTTGAATTGGATCGATAAAATCTAAATAGGAAATTAAATCTTTTGTTCTATTATCGTATAACCATATACCCCTAATTTTTTCTAAATTTACAAAAGGGTTTATACTATCATTTAGTGTCCAAGCATTTTGATTTAAATTGGTTCTAAAATCTTGAATTAAACCTGTGTTATTTGTACTATCGCCAAGTATTTCGTCTAAAGGCATAGACGGCGAAACAACATACAAATGATTTCTATTTAATAATCCATAAGAACTATTTGAATTACTTGTATCTACACTAGAATATAATTTTTCTGCATATATGAATTTATTATCAATTGTTTCATAAATGTAAACTTGATTATTGTTGATTACATAATCTACAAGATTAGTTGCATTATTATCAAAACTTGTTTCATCGTTGTCAAAAGTAACTTCGTATTGAGTTTTTCCTGCTCTACTAGTAACAGCTAATTTGTCTGTATCTATTTTTACAAATGAACCAAATTTACTTGCAATTTCATCAGCTGGAGAGAATAAATTTTGATCTAAAACAAATTGTTGATTTTCTAATTTATATACATAAACCTTGCCATTTAAATTTCCATTTTCTGACGAGTAAGGAGCACCAATTGCTAGTTTGTTTCCATTTGAATTTAAAGAGACACTGTAACCAAACAATTCGTCATCAACTGGACTATCTATGCTTTGTGAAAATACAAATCTACCATTTTCTTTTTTGTAAATTGCTACTCTGTATTCTGCACCTAATAAAATTGCACTAACTGCTAACACTTCGCCGTTATTACTGATATCAAACGTTATGCCAACATCGGTGGCTAAACCAAAACCGCTACTATCTTCATTGAATAAATCTGTTGTAGAGTATGAGGTAGAAATCCAATATGACGAATTATCAGGTGTCCAAATATTTAAATTAGACTCGTCTCTTGATGAATCACTGGTGTGAGATACAGTTGCTCGATACTGATTTCCATCAAAAAACACAATATCGTCTACATCATAAAATGTATTGTTTAACCAAGTGCCTTTGTAAAAACTGTTATTTAAACTATTTGGAATGTAACCTGTATAATCAATAAAATCATCTAGTTGATTCCATAATTCAGGGTTCCAAGGATTTCCAGGAAATACTGTTTGATTAGCTTGATAAACCTTATCTAGATAAATTACAATTTCATTTTCTATATATTTAGAAATAGTTTGCCACTCACCTCTGTATCGTGTGTCTATATTATAAACAAAGTTTTCAACATCAGACTGTCCACCGTTCTTAATTATGTAAACTCTTCCATTGTTAGCAAAACTTCTTACAAACAAATTATGATCAAAATCTCCAGGTGATGCTACCTTAATACCATAACCAAATTTTTCATCTGTAGCCGGAGTTGAACTACAGATAATTTCAATTAATTCAAAGGTATTATCTATTAATTTTTTATAAATGTAAATCACGCCTTGATTGGTATATCCCATTGCAAGTGCATCTGGCTCTGAAGTAATAATTTGCACTTGTTCCCAATCTTGGCTATCTAAATTAATAGTACTACTTTCAACTGTAACATTTCTAACTGCTTTCCATAGAGCTCCTTTTTGACTTACAATATCTCCTGCTGTGTATGCTTCTAAAGGATCTAAAACACCCTTATAGCGAGATTTAACATTTGAAGCAGTTGGTGCACCTACAAAAAGATATTGTCCATTTTGTGTAACTGCTACACTTGCTCCGAAATCTCCACTATCGTGATTTTGCGGTAAAGGTTCTAACGTTTGTATTAATTTGTAATCAACTGCTTCACTGTTTCTATTGTAAACAAATACTTTACCATTGTTGCCCAAATCAGGAGCCCCTACAGCCATTGTTGTATTATTATAACTTACAGCAACACTTCTCCCATATTCTGTGCTACTTTCCTCGGGAGCTGTGATATTTTGTAATTTTGTACGTATTACATTACTATCATAGACAGCACTAATATCATTTCCTATATTATCAATCCAAAACCTGTCATTTTGTTCAATATCAAATGTTTTTAAAATATTGTTTATATCTTCTACATTGGAAACTCTACGAGAACTAAATTCAGATATCACTCCTAAAGTACTGTCACTTAAATCAATAAATGTTTCACTTATGGGATTATCAGTTTCTATTTCAATGTTAGGAAATATTTTTGAAGAGTCTTCGCCTCTAATAACATTTGGTTGTATATTTGTTGTTAGCCAAAAACCATTAACTTCGTCATTTACATTGTTTATTCCAATTATTGTGTCTTCAGTAAAATCAACAGGCTTATCAAAATACACTCTAAACCCTAAATCAGTTTTTTCAATACTAGTAACATTTATTTTAGAAACTACATGCTTGTAAACATTCCAACTTACACCTTCTTGGGGTACCCATATATAATTTCCAATGTCAACACTGTTTATATCTAAATTTAAAATATCAATTTGTTTTTTTGCTATAAAATTAATCTGATCTAATTTCACATAGCCACCTGTTTTGGTATATTCTTGCACTGAATTATAAACTGGCAAAACACCATCATCATAATTTGCAGGTGCAATATAAACATCTTTACGAGGATATTGGTAAATTAAATCTGTGCGACTATTATCGATTTGATTTACTAGTTCAACAAGTTGTGGTTCAATTCTAAATTGTTTTTCATCTAGTTTGAATTCTACTTCGTCAAAACTTTTAGTAGCACCATATTGTCCTACTCTTATTGCCCATTCTTCGTATAATTCTATACTATCTTGGTTAGCACTTCCTAGTTTATCAAACAATTTTGTAACACTATTTGACGTTCCTTTATCTTGAATAAATCCTTGGTAGAATTTATACTGGCTTATATCATCTTGTATTATATTTGACAAATAATTACGTTTTTGATATCCAATTAAGTGCTGTGCTAAACGTTGTTGTTCGCTATCAAAATTATCACTATCTAAATCATAAAAATCTGCAAATTGATTTGTTCTATATTCCCAGTTAGCTAATAATTCACTTTGTGGTTTTTTATCCAATTGACTCCAAAAATTGTAATTGAAATTTTCAGTTCCACTATGCGATATATTTGCCGAATAATAAAATTCTTTGAATTTAACCAGTTCGCCAATTTTGTAATCTTTGTAAGAAACCCATTCTTCTACTTTTGCATCATCATATATAAACCCAGGAATGTTAAATCCACCATTCCAATCATCGGTCCTATAACCCACAACTTTTAATCTGTCTTGTCTATAACCTGTACTTGGACTATACAATGTATCATTAAATACAGTTGTATTATCTACAAATACAAGATGTTCTTTCTGTATCAATGGCAATTTAATCATGTAAATGCCATTATCATTAGAATTTAAATTAAATGTATTAGATTTGTTTCTAAATACATTGAAAAAATTATTATTAATTTTTTGGCCATTTTCATTTAAAATAGGATAATCATAAAAACTATTAAAAATATTATCAACAATATAATATTCATTACTAAATTGTAGATTATTTGCACTAGGACTTAAAGTCAAAATACTAGTAGTTGCCCAATTTTGTGTTGTCCAAAATAAAAACTCTTTGGCTGCAAGTTTCCAATTTTCTATGGCTTCAGTTTGTTTGTTGAAAAAATTAAACTCAAATCCTAAATTCAAAAGTTGATTTTCATAACCAAGAATAAAATCTACAACATCTTGTACTTGAGGTAATATTGTTCCGTAATTTAATTTACTAACTTTGCTGCTAAATTTTTTCCTAAAATATGCTCCTACGCCTCCAATTTGAGGCAAACTTGATAATCTAGTAAATTTTTCTGCTTCAAAATCTGCTGTTGTTGTATGATTAACATTTACTCTATAATATACATCATTAAATTTTACAATTTTTCCTGCTATTAAAGTTTTATTTTCAGTCCAATTAATAAAACTTTCGCTAATGCCTCCTACTACAATAAATGGATCTTTTGCTAATTCTTGTACTGGATTGTATTCAAAATATGGTTGCTCTTTATCATATCCATTAATTTTGTATCCTAGTGATGTTTTTTCTATAATTACGCCACTATAAGTCACAACAGTTTGTGGTGACGAAGATCTTAAGAAAATGTTATAATTTTCAAATGGAACAAATACATTTCCTTGATTTAAAGGAGTTTTACTATCTAAAACTAATTTTAGTTTTTCTTTATTAGCAAATCCTGCTAACTTAAAACCTAATTTGTTTTTGATATTTTTTATATTTTCTATATATTGATTATAAGTAAATTCTGTATCGGTGTTAATATAATTACTAATATAGTTTAAAAAGCCACCTGTAATATTACTATCATCTTGAGGGAAAACTATTTCATTTAACCGTATTCTACGATTGGTATTTGAATAAACTAGATTTCCAACTTTATCTCTTTTTATCCTTGATCTATCAAAGCCAATACCCATTGTATGTGCAGGTCTTAATAAAACCATTGCAACTACCAGACTAAATGGAAAATCACTGCTGCGTCTCCATGCTGTTTCTACAGGCGCATGATCTCCAAATTTATATGATAAATTATTTTGCCTTGCAAAATTAAAATTTTTCGCATATCCGCTTTCTAGAGGAGAAAGCAATTGTCCGTTTTCATTTACTGGAATATGATTTAATAAATCTGTTCTTACATATTTAGATCTTACTTTTATAGGTTTGCCAGGTTCTCTAACAGTTCCATTTTGCAAATCTGTCCAAAGTATTAAATTGTTACTTGTGTAAGGAGCAGGTCCATAAACTTCTTGCCACCATATAGGCTCACTGGTAAATCCTAGCATTTCCCACGGATGTGTATGTGGACGATCAGTGTCATATGCTTGAATATAAACACCTCTCCAAAATCCCGGAAGAGTTTGATTTTTTGCATTTGTGCTTAAACTATAATTATACGTAAAGGTATTACCACTAGTTGTATAACTGTTTTGGGTATAATCATTTATTTTTGCAATATCGAGCCATTTTACAAAGTCACTTATCAATATGTTATCAATATGTTGTTTTGTTACATCAGTATTCCTACTATAACCTCCTACAATATCATGTATATCAAAAATATCAGTATTATAAATAGTTTTTAAATTATTATAGATTCTTTTTTCTAATTCTAATATTAAATCATCTCTATAATCATTAAACGCAACAATTATGCTTCCGTCATGGCCTCTGATAACGTTAGTAGGACCAGTATTATCAATAATTTCACCATTTTCATCATAGTCTGTTTGATAAGTGTTATCATAGAATATTTCTGGCTTAAATGCAGGATACAAACCAATTTTCGTCGGCGTAGGTGGAATAAAACTACCTTCGGTATTTGTGTATTCATTAATTTTAATGATATCTCCATTGTTCAAATCTTTTTTAATTTCAACAAATCCAGATTCAGTAAATTCATAATCATAATCATGTAACAATTGTTGATCATTAATGTAAACATACACAGCTTTATTACTAATAGCGGTTTTAGAAAAAATATTGTTTAATGCATAAACTTTTAATCTATTATCTAAAACTTCATATTCAATTTCTACACTACCGCCTGTGCCTGCCATATCGGTGCTATAAAAATTCATATTTTCAGTTTTATCTTCATTTAATAAATTGAAAATAAAATCTACGTGTTGTTTTACAGTACCATTAAATGTATTATCAGTTGCAAGTTGAATAAATCTTCTTTTAAATTTTTGATATTCATTTGATGCGTAACGAATTGATTTTACAACATTTGCTTTTTTAGAAACAAGATTGTACATTGGAATATTTAAAGGACCAGAATGTTGCACAAATTTACGTCCAAACTGTGTAAGTATTCCTAAATCACGTAAGTTACCAACACCAGGTTGTGCACCTTCAAAATCTTTTTGTTTTGAACTAACAATTTCAGCAACAATGCCTTCGACATGGTCATTTACCTCGCCTAATGTAAATTCAATAACATTATCATTTAAAGGATTGCGTTCTAAATTATGTGGTATTTCGTAATAACCGTTTGTATTTTTATTTGCGTTTGAATAAGTTTTTACAACTACAATATCAGTAAATTTTAAATCATTATTAAAAACAATTTTTCTAATTTTATTTTCACTTACAAAACTATAGTCGATGTTTTCATATTTAAACTGATTATTGACAAATACTTGAACTATTAAATCATTTAATTCAGCACTATTATCGTAAACATCGATAGGAAAATTATTGATAAGATCCTCACCAGTAAATTTCCTTACTACATATTGTCTACTTTTTGTATTTGATTTTTTCCAAGCATTTTCATATGTAATTGTATTATTTTGATATTTTTGCAAATATAATACATCACTTTTAATATTTTCAAATACTCCATTAACTTTATAATTGTAATTTTCATTCAATAAAGGAAAATCAAAAACAATATCTCCAATATTAACAAAATTTTTGTATGTTAAAGGAAATCCTAACTCGTCGTCATTTGTACCTTCACCGATGCGATAATTAAAAATTCTGTTACCTGTAAATTCTGTACTGTCATAAACATCACTATTGCCAATACTATTTGAATTTTCATCAAAAAGATCAAACTTTGGACTTTGATTAATTCCTGTTTTATCTTGTGCTAGTTTCCACTCTAAACCATTATACCAGTACATTCTACCAGCGTTTTCGGCTCCGTCTCTAATTAATATAGTTTGATTTTGCACAGGTAAAGTATCTTCTGTTTCTATCAAACTTATTTGGGTTCTGTTATTATGCCTAATAAATTTTACTTCAAATATTTTTCCATTTACAAGAGTGTCAGGATCGGCAGTGAATAATACTCGCATACCTTCTACTAAATCAACACCGTCTACATTATATCCAATATTGCCTTCGATTGTACTAAAAACATCTTTGGTAAAAGTATCAACTAGGTCTACATCTTGTTTAGACTCATTGCCATGATTAAATAATCGTAAATTGGCTTCAAATTCAATAATAGGCCTACGTGCTCTTAATTCTTGAAAAATTTCTATTGGCTGGTTATTGATTTCTGCAGATTTTTCAATAACAGTTCTATGTGTCCATCTATTATATCTAGACCAAGGATTTCGACTTGAATCTTTCCTATTAATACAAATGTAGTCTTTAGTTCCAGCAAAACTTTTTGCATCTCCAAATGGAACTCTATCAAAACCATTTACATCAAAAGGAACTTGTGTGTCTTGGGTAAAAATAGCTGGAACTTGTAGATTATTTGCAGGCACAAGTTGTATAGATTCGCCAACTCCTTCTACATAATACAATCCTTCGGCATATTTTTCTGGCGTTACATTTCCTTGAAAATAAACTTTCATGCCATTTGAAAGATCCCATCCATCTGATGTTGTATAATATACTTTTCCAATAATTTCTTTTTCAACGTCAATTGATGTATTATCTTCAATATCAAAAATGTTTAGATTGCCACTTACATCGATATCATTTTGACTTATATAATACAAATTATTTGGAGCATAGGTAGGTACTGTAAATTCTAAAACACCCTTTTCTAAAAATCCTTCATCGACTAAATCAGATCTATTTATAACTGTATCATTGTATTCTTCAATAATATTCACACCATCTAGATATAAATTTTCCACATAACCTGTGCTATCAGAATATGGAATTTTTTTCAATCTACTTAATGCTATTCCAAAAGGGTGTCCGGGTGTGTCTATAACAAAACGATATTTTTGACCTCTAAATAACTTCAATACAGGGTTTCTTGTAATGCCGTCTGGCGAGAAAACAAATGCTTGATTGTCATCGTCCTCAACAAGTGTTACCATGTATGTACTGACAACATCTTGACTTTGTCCTTTTATAGGTACTTCTTGAGGCCCATTTGGTAACCAATAATATTCTCTAAAGTTTGTAAATTTATCAAAATCAATGTGAGGATTCCAAGCATAAAATTCTTGAGAAAATGTTTTATCATGATTTTCAACATTTCCACCAAATGCTTTTATTTGTCCTAATAAGTCTAAATAATCAGCATCGTAAGTAACATTTCCGAGTTCGTCCTCAATTATTGTATATGGTTCAAATTGATAATTTTCTCTATCTTTTGAAACATCAGGAATAAATGAATCGTTTATTGTAACAGCTTTAGATTCTCTACGTCCTACAAACCCATTAATTTTTTCAACTACACCAGGTGAGGTAAGTTGATCTAATGTGCTTTCTACGAATTTTTTATTAGCATCAGTTCTAAAATATCTTGGCAACAAAGAAGAATTTGTTCTTTTGTTATCGTCTCTATTAGGAACAGGATATTCATTTTGATTTTTATCGTATGCCATTATTATTCATTTCCTTCAGTAATAATGTAAGTATTAGTTGTAGAACTTTGTATTCCGGTGTTTAAAACTTCGTCACTTGTAATTACATTACCAGTTGCTTTGAGTCTTGCTGCTGTAATGCTGTCAATAACCTCTACATTTGCAACTGTAGCTGCATTTACAAATATTTCATCATTTTCACAAACAATTTCATATAAACTGCCAAAAACTTGTGTTTCACTATTTGGTACTAAAACAATACTTGCTACATCAGGTGCTACTTGTTTCATTATGTATGCTGCAAGTTCACTGAAGTAAAATGTTTCGCCAAAATCCCAATTTTCTAAAGCAAAAAATTCATTCATGCTATCTATTACACGAGATTTAATATCGTTATCGTTGATAACACGTGAATTATTTTTAACAATTTTAATTGTAGCTTGTAAATCTTCGTCAGCTAAATTGCCAAACAATGGTTTGTATTTTACTGGATGATATATTATTTCATCAGATATACTTTTAATTTTTTTAATATCACTTCCATAACTTAAAAATAAAGCATCGCTACTAGGCGGCAACGGCAAAATATCTAAATCACCTTTGAGATATTTTCTATATTCTAAATCATATGTTTTAGTAAGCAAATATAAATCTATGATATTACTGCTACTGGGATCAATTCTGCGATTTTCCGCTGCTGCATGTCTATAATTAAATCTCAATTTATCTCTGCCTACATATGCTCTCCAGTTTACATCTAATTCAAGAGCCGTTTGTGTGTTATTAAACTTTTTAAATACATCTGTACTGCTGATATAAAAAATTTCATTACCGTTGTAATTACTAAATGCTCCTACAGCAGCTTCTGTGGTTTTAACAATTATATTGTTTTCTTCAGCGTCAGCATATTCGTAAGTTTCTATATTATTTTGAATAATTTTTTTAGAAAAAATATACTTGGTGTCAGGTAAATTATTAGGAGCAACAATTTGAGAAAATAAATCTGGATCGTCGATTATTCCGTCACTGTCTGAATCAAAAAAACCTATTTCGATTTTTTTGCTGTCAACATATCCTGCTTCATTTCTATAAGATGAAATAATTTCCCATTTCCAATCTTTTGTAAAATTTTCAATATTGTCTGGTTTGGTGTTTACACTTAAAACATCTATTGTATCTGTGATGATTTTTCCAGTTTTACTATCATAAATTCTATCGTTGCCATCAAAGTAAAAACGTATTTGTTCATCGCTTTCAAACACGTATCTTAAACCTCTATGTGTAACTGTATAGGTTTCGCCATTTGTTTCAAATAAAAATATCCAACTACTATCTTGATTTGAACCCGTAGCGTCTCCAGTCTTACCAGTGCTAAAACTATTTACTGTGTCTAAATTTGTATTTGTGATTACTTTCCAATTTAATGTTTCTGTATCATATCTCAAACCAAATGTTTTGTATGAAAAAATTTGTTCTACCATTTGAGACAAAGTATCGTCAACAATTTGTAAATTCAAAACTGGTATTATTTCACTCAATATAGATCCACTAGGAATATTATCATTTAAAAGGATTGGTCCTAAATCACTATCTATATCTTGAATAGTACCGTTTTCAAATACACTTACAACTTTTGTCCATATATATTCTTTATCTCCTAATGTGTTAGGAGTGCCTACTTTGATAACATTATCTTTATCATAATATGAGCCGCTAGGTGCAACAAATTTTACTAAACTGCCTGGTGCAACAAAACGCATAGAACTTGCTGTGAAAGAACTTACAGCAACTGGTATCTCAAATTGATCTTGAAAAATGCCAGAACTTTGGTTTGTATCATTTGTACTTGGATTCCAAATATAATTTAAATCTTGTATACTTTGATTGCGATCAAAATTTTTGTAATAAAAATTCTTTGTTTGTGTATGTCTAATTATTTCAGTCACTTGACTATTGATTACAGCTTCAATATCAGTTCTATTTGAAAAATCAAAACTGAATTTTTTTGCAAGAGTTTCTTCAAAAACACTTCCGTCATCGCCAAACATTAGGGTATTACTGTATTTTCCAGTTGCATCTCTCAAATCATAATAACGACTAATTCCACTACTAGTTCTGTTTATGCTTTTTGTTTTAATAATTTGCTGACTTACACCCAATGGTCCAATATTATAATCTTCAGCTGTAATTAATCTATTTTGTGTGTAATATGTGCTAGGAGCATTAGTTTTAATACTCTCGTTAGATTCGCTAATGTCTGCATTTGCCACAGGTGTTTTTAATTCTAGCACCAAATTTAATGTTTCACTAGTTCCATTTTTACTCAAATATGGAATTTGAATTTGTATACCAATTAGGTCGCTAGGATTGATTTTGTATTGCTCATTTGAACTTGTCCTATAATATACCTTGAAATTGCCTTTAGGTAAAGTTCCAAAAACTCCATCACTGAAAATTAAACTTATTCTATCATTAATACGGCTTAAAACTCCGTATATATCTCGCACGCCTTTTTCTAAACTATTGTAAACAATATTATTACCTTCTATACTGCTTACTTTAGTCCAAAGATCTTGCTCATTACCATTACTGTCTAATTTATATAACCAAACATCTGTATCGTTGATATTATCAGTGTCAATGTTTACTGTAGTATTTGGCACTGGATTGGTAATAGAGAACACATTATTGTTTAAAATACCTTGTCTAAAATGGAAAAAGAAACCGCTGTTTGAACTGCCTGCGCCTTGACCATTGTCTCTATATAAAAATGCTAGTTTATTACCTGGAAATGGTTCTTCTTCGTAAAGATAATTTTCTTCAGTGTCAATGCCTACACTTGTTATTTCAAATTTTCGACTTTTATTATCAACTGTCTTTGTAAAACTATAGACAGGAACATCAGTATTAACACTGTTAAAACGATACTGTTCTGTTACGATACCATTCACAGTGCTTTTTTTGACAGGACGACCAAATCTAGAATTAGCAGGCAGTGCTGCATTTAAAATTTTTACAAATTGTTCATACCAGTCATTATTTGTAGCATCATTCCATTGAATTGTTTGTCCACTTAAATTGTTGTTGTTACTATCAAAAATATCTTCAGTAGAACTTATACTTTCGATTTTTAACAAGCCATTTGCTGCTGTATTTCTATTAACATTATAGCTAATCAAACGAGCAAGTCTTAAAATACTTTCTCTGCGTTCTGCAGTTTCAATAAAGTTTTCTCTAGCATTTAAGTCTGTGCGGAAAGCAAGGTTCTGACCCAAGAAAGCAATAAGATCAATCAGTGCAAGATATTCACTGCTTTCAATGTAATCATTAAAATCTTCTGGATAATTTTCTCTAATATATGAAATCATAGTTCTACGTAAATTGTCAAAGTCGTAACTTTGAAAATCTGCGTATTTGAAACTTTGATAGATTGTTTTCCAGTCTTCGGCCAAAAGAAGTCTATTTTGTCTATCTGTTGTTGACATATGCCATTCCTCGCTTTATAGTGTATTTACCTGAAGTAATAATATGCGCAGTTTAAATAAGACCGTTGTTTTGATCAAATTTTATACGTAATGTTTCGGTAATACTGTATGGAATATATGTCAAACTACAATCAATTTGTAGTCCACTTTCGTATGTGTCAACTGTAACAAATTGAACGCTTACACGAGGATCGTAATTTACAATTTCAGTAATATCTTTTACCACTACTTCTTTTAAATCTTCGGTAAAAGGTTCAAATAAAAGATCCCAAATAATTGTGCCAAATTGTGGATTTTCTAATTTTTCTCCTTTGCGGATATGAAAATGATTAATAATATCTTGTTTGATAATATCCAAATCATAAAGATTAAATCCACGTGGATTGGCTACAGTGCTTATGCCTCTATATTGCTTTGAGGTAACAGGTTCTTCGGTGGTAGGCGAAGATACTGTTATGTTTTTGTAAAGTGGTTTTTCATTTGTAGCCATACTGTATTTAACCTAATCTATTTGCTTTCCTAGAAATAAATCCAATTTGATTTTTCGGTAATAATGGACTTGTAAAATCTTTTACTTGTTTTGGAACTAATACAGGTTGTTTACCTAACACTCTAGTAAAACCAAAGGATTTTATTTTACCATCTAAAGTTAAATCATTTGGTACAAGTGGTTCAAGACTTGTACGTAGGTTGTTTCTATATTTCTGCACTGCTTTACCTAACACAGGCGCAATAGTTTCTTGTTTAATATTTTTTTCAGTTTCGACTTTTCTAATTTCTTTTTCTAGTGTTACAGGAATTTTTTCTTGAATTAAATCGTCTTGTTCTTTTTCAGTAAGTTCTGATATAGCAATTGTAACTTCTACCGGCATTTCATCATTTTTAATTTGTGTTACTTGTTCGTCGTTTAAAACCAAATCATATGCACGTTGATATTCTTTTGCAGGACTGTTCTTTTCTCCAAAAATTGCACGTCTTTCTTTTGCAGTATACAATTTTCCATTTTCAACTTTTGTTACAACAGGATCTATTGGAAGTTGGCTAAATCTTAAATACCAAGGATTTTTTTTGAATAATTTTGTACTAAATTTTTTTGCTGCTTTTTTTGCAGCTTGTCCAACTTGAGAAAATATTTTATCTCCTGTTGTTTTAAATGTTTTTAAATTCATGCTGTTAGCAGAATTAGCTATATCTATTAATTGTTTTGCAGGATTGTCTTTAAAAGCAATTTTACGTGCTACTTGTATGCCTACATCTTTTACAATATTTGGTTTTTTGAATGCTTTTCCGATTAAATTTGCACCCACTTGTGCAGAAGCAGCAGAAATTGCTGTTTGTAGATCGCTAGGAAGACCATTTACTGCATCAGACAAATTTTTACTAAAACTTCCTATTCCTTTTGTTAAACCTTGAAAAACTGGTCCTACTCCCGGAATGTTTCCAATTACTTTTCCAAAATCTCCTGCAATTTTACCAGCCATATTACCTAAAGCATTGCTCATACCGCCGAGTGCATTTCCAAGAGCAGAATCAAAATTAGATAATGCACTTCCTAATGCTCCAGTTAAGCCAGTACTACTTAATAATTGCTGGACTGTTCCGGGTAAACTGCCAAGAAAATTATTCAATCCTTGTCCTAAAATACTACTTAATCCACCGGCTAAACCTTGTAAAAAACTATCTACAATTAAATTTACTTCACCTTTAGTTGGGTCTAAAATTGTTGTTCTCACCTTTTCCACATTGTTAGCAGGCGCTGTTCCAGCATATGTGTTTGTATTTGCATTCGAAGCAGCAGGGCTGGCTTTAGCAGCAGCAGCGGCAGTGCTGCTTGGTTGACCAGTTCCCCAACCTATGCCTTCTATATAGGCAGTTGGGTTAGTAACAGGCGGAACCTGTAATGCCGCAGCAGCCTTTGCTAATTTTGCATCAACTTGTCCTATAGCATTGCCAACGGTTGCAATAGTGCCAGCTGGAATTTTACTACTTAATTGTTTAGGTAGATTATTTACTGCATTACTTATTTTAGGTGCTGCACTTTGCACTGCCCCGTTTACTACTGCCCAAGTGTCTGCCATTTTTTGCT
>Ga0213859_10000100_pt1 | contig 37965 bp, 47 predicted proteins | sample PICome_2_FD_160133 | JGI IMG/M metagenome (GOLD analysis project Ga0213859, IMG submission 160133) | Coastal seawater microbial communities near Pivers Island, North Carolina, United States - PICO304 | ecosystem: Environmental > Aquatic > Marine > Coastal | place: USA: North Carolina...
CCGCACCCACGTGCTGGTCAATACCCGACTCCATGACATCAGCCCCAGCTCTGTTTCTGTATGCCCTATTCAGAGCCCCAAGCATTTCACTGGGGGGGACCTCAAAATTAACCACCGCCATAGCTGGATCGTGGAGGTTGAGTATGGCTGACTTAGGCCCAGCCAGTGACCCCATGTATCCAAAGCTATTGAAGCCCTGTATCCATAGCTCGGGGGATCTGTTCACACCGATCATGTGATCTTTAATATGCTTCACTGCATAGTTAGCGCCTTCGCCATGAATGCCCTTCTTAATCAGGGTGTTCTCCATGTACTTAAGCCACTGCTCTGGGCTTACATCCCCTTTCATCTTGGGCATATCAAACTGCTCAGACAGGTTGATAGCAAGGCGGTTGTTGACCACGCGGCGAAGGTCGGTCTGCAGGACAGGGAGGTAGTCGCTGGGGACAGGTGCGCCGCCTGGAAGCTGGCTGGTCTGGTCAAAGTAGAAGTTGCGGGTTCTCTTCAGGGTTCCAGGGTCAACCGGCAGCTCTAGGTCATCAAACTCTGAGACTTCTATACCCTTCCGCTCCTTAGCTGCCGGAGTAAGTCGGGTGTGCAAGTACTGGTTAGACAGCATTCCCTCGTTGCGAACGCCTGAGTAAGCCTCCATAGCATCAACGCTGTTACGCTTAGACCAGCGATAGTAGTTTTCAAAAGCATCAGCATCTTCTGGGCTTAGCTTCTCAGAGATGTATCGCTTGACTCTATCCATTCTAATCTTAGATGGGGCTTTCGCAGAGTCATTAGCGAAATCAAGTAATAGGGCTTGGAGATGCGTGTCCTTAACATTAAGGTCAAACACCTTTTGAGCTGGCTCAACAAACTCTTTTAACTCCTGAGTAATAGACCTGACCGTTTTCTCCTGAGCAATCTGATACCTACCGCCAACCTCACGACTGACATCCCACTGAAGACGGTTATCCAGACCAAAGATCTTGTCCTTGCTGAAGTTCTTAAAGCCCCTTGTTACCGCGTCTACAATTTCACCAGCGGTAGATGCGTCCCTCCAGCTCTTCTGCTGGTCCTGTAGCTGTTCGGGTGTCTTTCTATTAACAAACGGCTTTTCATCCAACATAGAGAATTGATGCTGACCAGGACGCTTAACAATACCCATGGTCCGAGGCTGTACAGGGCCAACATCCAGCTTGCCCCTGATGTTTTCCCTACTGGTTCTAGCTTTCTCAAATGCCTCATTGACCATAGGCTGAGCCTGCATAGCCGCTCTGCTAACACTGTCTAGCTCCTCATCAGCAATCTCATCAGCCTGAGTCTTAGCCCCCTCTTTGGTGGCTACATAGTCTTTGCTTGATCTTGTTGATCCCCAAGTCTGGGCATTGCGCATGGTGACTGCACCCAAGCCGCCACCAATAGCGCCGTTCACAACAAGCTGATTAATCTCTTTAACAAAGTCGATATAGCCCAGCTCATCCAGCCCCTCAACAAAGTCTTGGTTCTGAACAAATTGCTTGGCTGACTCAAGATTGCGGTAGGAGTAAGGCATTGTCTCTGCCATTGCCAGTGCGCCCTGCCTACCAAATGTGCCCACCTTAGTGGCGCCTGCGCCAACAAGCCTCGAGTTAGAGATAGCAGTAGCGGCAGTACCTAAGAACTCACCTCCCATCCGAAGACCGGCGTTGTCCTTCTGCATCCTTCTGCTATTAGCTATAAGATCTGCGGCCTGCTCTTCTGTCTCAAAGATGTCACCAATCGACCTGATCTTTGCCATCCGCTCATCGCTGAGGAATCCAAGCGTTGCGCCTTTGGCAACATCACGACCAAAGTTGACGTACTCAGAGGCAATACCCTCCTCTCTGTCAGCAATCTCACGATCAACTTCATTAATAAGGATGCCAAGACCCTTAATGTCCTTCTTATTACCTTTGTACTCAGCCTTCTTAAGCCAGCCCTCAAGATCACTCTTGCGCTTTTTAAGCTCGTCAGTACTGAAGTCAGGCAATAGGCTCATTGATCGCCCCCGTATTTCTGCCGGTATCCCTCTACGGTTTGCGCTGAAGTAGCCGATCCAGCCTCTTGGAGATAGGGGTAGGTGGCCTCAATGCCTGCGATCATTACTTCAGAATGAGGCTTGCCAGCAGCGGCGGCAGACGCCATAGCCATATTGATGTCATCTCGCACATCGTTATCCCAGACGCCATTAAATGCCCCAGTCCACAGGAAGCCACTGCCAAACACATCTTTCTGTATTCGTTCTGCTACACCCGAATAGATCTCCATCAGCGCCTGCGTCGGCGCACCGCCCTGCTCTTTGGTGTTTATCCGCTTTGCCCAGGTCTGCACAAACTGATTCTTTGCCTGCGGGTCAGTGAGCATCTTGTAGGCCTCAATGTCTTGAGGGGACATACCAGCGGCCTCAAGCTGAGCTACTGTCTTGGGCTTAGAATCAGCCCTTAGCGCGGCATTCTGGCTTGTATCTGCTATCAGCTCCTCAACCTTGATTCGTTGCTGAATAGCCTCGTCAAAGTCAATGGCGAACTCTGGACCATAGGCATTGGTGAACAATTTTTTGGCGTTAGCAACCTGAGTCGGGTTAGTAACGTCAATCTCTAGACTATAAGCCGCCTTGTAAGCCTGAGAGATCTGCTGTGACTCAGCCTCAGCCACCAAAATCTCGTCGCGCAGAACCGTGCTTCTTATGGTGTCATTGATCTGATCTATCTGAGCGCCGCGTAGTTGGATCTGAGAGTTAGCCAAGCCCTGGTTGATCTGCATTTGCAGCTCATCCATGCCCATGTCCCAAGCCTGCCTCTTCTCCTCTAGCTTGTACCTGTCCCTGCCTAGCTCGACCTCTGCGGTGACCGCCTTGGTGCGCTCCTTGATGTAGTCCTTGTTTGCCCTTTCTGATTTGATCTCAGCTTCAGTTTGCTCGTTCTGTAGCTCCATAGCGTCTTTACGCAACGTCTCAGTGTCGCGCTTAAAGCCCAGCTCGTAGAGCGTGTCAGCAGTCTGGGCCTCTGTATAACCAGCATTAGCCAGCGCCACAGTGATCTGAGACTCCTTGAGTTGCATTTCAATGGGGTGCATCTCAGCGGCTCGGGCATCCTCATTACCCATAATGACTCGCTTGAACTGACCCATTGTGATGTCTTCGTTAGCAAGAGCCTTAGAGATCTCTACTCTCTGCTGCTCAAGATCCAGACCTTCCCAGCCCTGAGCTACATCTTGCTCAATGCCGTAAATCTTGGCGTCATTGAAGCGCCTTGTCTCAGCAAGCTCGTCTTGCGCAAAGGCCATCTGAGTATCGAACTCATAAGCGTTCTGATTAAACTGACGATTAAACTGATCGGCCTGATTCTCAATCTTCATCAGGTCTTGATCTGCGCTCTGTTGCTGAATGCCTGTTCTCGCTACCTCATTAGCTAGCTTTCCTCGAGCCAAGGATTGAGACTCAAGGATCTGCTGCACCTCTAAAGCAGGCACCTCATACTGCTGAGCTAACTTTGAGATCTTGTCTATCGCCGCATCTTTCGCTGGGCCTTCAGGCATTGTCGCAACGTTCTTCGCAGCCGCCATGATTTTGGACTGACCCTCATTTTTCCTAAGAGCCATCTTCCTTGTCTGCGCGTTCTGCATCATCGCCATGGCTTCTTCATGCCTGCCATTACGACGCAGGTACTCGCCATACGCCTGCATACTATCCGGACTGTCCATATCCAGATTAGGAGCAAACGTATCTCTAAGCGTCTGAACGTACTGCCTCCCAGGCTCACCCATCTCACCGATGGTGTCACCAATGCTGGTCAGCATTCCCGTTAGGTTGCTTGCTTGTGATGTTCCAGCCATGACTTAACTCCCAAATCCAAACAGACTACCAAGGTCGCTAAAGAGGCTTCCAATTCCCGAGAACCCAGAGCCATCAGAGTTTTGCTGTCCACCCATGTTGTCTAGCAGTGAGTCGTACAGGTTGCCCATCAATTCACTAGATACTTTCTGTGCGTTGATGTTGGCGTTAGTGCCGCCTAACAACATCTGAGCCAGATAATCCTGACCTGTAAGCTGTCCAGTCTGCGCCATAGAGCCGGTGCCCTGCGCCAACTGAAGTAGCTTCATTTGTTGCTCCATTGGCAAATAAGAAAGTCTGGTCTGATCCAGACCCAACTGACCCATTGCATTGCCAATTTGTCCCAGCATTGAACCTTGCTGTATAGCGTTGGCATTAGCCTGATTGCCTAGACCGCCAAGCTGTGCCGCGCTGTTAGCCAGAGAATTCTCTCTGTTAGCCATGTTGGCGTAGTTCTGATTGCCCAACTGACCGTACTGAGCGCCCATCTGACCAAACATAGACCGCTCTGAGTCAGCCTGTTGCATGGCATTAACAGCCGCCTGATTAGACGCCTGTGCCCGTGCCTTTGCCATAGCCGCATCTTCAGCAGTGCCACCATAAGCACTGCCTGCAATGCCACCACGACCCATGGCGTGTTCCCTAGCCTGCTGTTGTGCCTGCTGCTGATCCAACATCGGATTCTGAATGTTCATCAACTGCTGATAGATTTCTTGCTGACGCTGTGAGGGGTCAGCAAGGGATCTGCCAATCGCTTCTTGTGCGGCACCACCTGCATAGCCCTGATTGGGATTAACATTGTTAGACTGATTTAGCTGACCCTGAGCAAACTGGTTCCAGTCCACCCCAGACTGCCCACCTGTCTGACCAAGTGCGGCCTGAAAGGCGCTGTTCGCGCCGGACATATTGGTATTACCTGCGTCAGCATGACCGAAGTTCTGATCTACACCAAGATCAATACCCCCATTTGTCCCGACAGTTGAGGTGCCTAGATCAGATGTAACGCCATAGCCTTGAAACTGAGAGCCAGTATTTAAGTCTTGGCCCATCTGGCCAAGGTATTCCTGAATACCGTAGCCAAGATCACGAATGTCACCAGCGTTATCTAGTGCCCCAGCAATACTGCCAATGCCTGCCAAAGTCCCAGCGTTGTTTGAGATTAGATCTCCAAGGCCACCAATGAAATCAAAAAACCCATTGCTTGAAGACTGAGTTGACGCCATGGTTTGCGGGGTACCCATCTTCGGCACGGCCGTCATTGGCTGAATCATTGATGCACCTGCCTGTGGCATAACCGCCGGCGCACTCATGCTCTGCATAGCTGGATCAAATGCTTGTCTCATGCTACTAACCTCCCAACTGCGGTGTTAGCCGCGATCTCCTGTATTGAAAACCCTGTGTTTTGAACCTCGGCCGTAAGCCCAACCCTAAAGAACGTGCCCGATCCCATTGTGTTCACCTTGTTTCTCCATACGCCAGTGTTGGGGCCTATATATTCACTCACCCCCCACTCAGCTACGTTGTATTCCGTTGACCCCTTCGGGTCTGTTTTAAAGTCATAACTAAAATTCAGATAGCCATCAAAGCCCCACAACGCTGTAGCGTTAATCGGTATAGCCTGGGAGCTAAGTAAATAGATGATTGACTTGGAAAAGACATCCAGCATCTGACCTCCGGATATTCCTAAAGCCATAGACTCAAACCGGAACTCGTAAGAAAACGCATCGTCGAAGCCCTCATAAGCCAAGACACCCCTGTTTTCCCTGCCGCCCAAATAAGGGATGCTTTTATTAAGCGTCTCAGCAAAATACATGGAGGCAAAGTGGCAATCAGTCCAGCGGGTTACTCTTGCTCCACCAGTGCTTGATGGCCTCTCAGTATTAAATGCATAAGCCATGCCGGTGCTTCTGAACAAAGCAACAAACAGAGCCTTGTTAGGGAAATAGCAGAGCCTTATTCCTTTCACCAGCGCGTCAGAGTCGCGCTCTATTCTCACCATCTCCATGAAGTCTCGCTTCACATTTAGTGATGGCTCAGCTACAGGATTTGATTTCTCCTGAATAACACGACCAATAGAGCGAATCCCCGTGTCATCACAGAACACCACATCTGTACCGGTATTGCAGATCGCGTCTCTTTCTACAAGGCCTACATTGGAAATAGCATCCTGAAGAAACAACCCATTCTCACCAGCAGGATCACCGTTGCCTGCATTGCCATAGAGCAGAATAGACTGCCTGCCAAAGACAATCAGAAAGCCATTGTGAGCATGGATGTTGACGATCTCGTCATACTCAATAGGCCAGTACTCAGAAACATTGATCTTACCGCCAGTATTGAAGTCATCTTCTGGGTCTGCGCTTGCGTCATACCACTGGTCTTCCCTAAGAAGATCAGAGTAGTAGATAGTCTGATAGTCACCACCCACACCAGACACCCATAATCGGCCATAGGCAGAGATAGCAATGTCGCCATCAATAGAAGCTATGTCTGTTGGAGGGGTATGCTCTACAGCTTGCCAAGCACCAGCCCCGTCATACTTCATAAATGGCAGGTCTTTGGCAAACAAGAACAGGTCATCTTTGAAATGAACGTACAGGGATCGCTCTAGCCCATTGCTGGTCGGCATATCGGGGAAAGTGCATTGCTTCAGGCCAGCACCATCATTCCAGTAGAGCCGATATTCAGAAGGCTGTTCCTTGTCAAAAGCAAAGGTGTTGATCTGCTCTTCTGAGTTCCAATCTATTCTCGTAACAGGCATAGACTCTGGAACATAGGTTCCCAAGAGTGCCGTGCAAACTACATGGTGATTAGCCTTGTCAAAAGAAGCAGAGATTGCTGTGATGTCCACATTCGGATAACTGCCCAGCTCTCCTGCCTGAACATCCACCGACAAAGCAAACATCTCCCTAGCCGCAATCCTGCCTACCCTATCAATCACGCAGTTGTCGGCTTTAAGGGCATAGCTTAGGTCGCCACCAATAGGGTCAAACTCAGTGTTGACCCCCTGAAAGCCAACGCCTTTAATGCTGAATTGTTGGTTAGGCTGAGCCATTAGACTGCCACCGCTGTCTTCTCAGTTGGGCTGAGATTAGCGTCCAGGGCAATGGCGTCAGAAATATATTGCTGAGACATGGCAAAAAGTTCCTGTGAAGTTTGGCCTCCAACCTCTCCCCTTTCCCTAGCCGCTAATGCGAGAGCGTAATACAAGACCGGCTGGTCAGGCAGCCTTAGTTGATCCTCATCCTTTTTTAAGTCAGGCAATGTCCTGTGCCCCAAAACCTGCACTGAATAACTAGCATCAGGAATTGGCCCAAGCCTCAAAGAGATATTGCCTTCGTCGTCAGTGCCATCAAAAGCAAAGCGGTAAGGCTTGCCCGTTCCTACCTGCCCATCAATAAGCGTCTTCAAATCCCATTGATGTATATGCCACCCTTCAATAGCCACCTTGGAGATGCGAGCGCCTCCTGATGTGCCATCAAGGATATAGCTGGGAACACCCTTTTCTGTCTGAATAAGCCAGACATTACGAGTAGCATTCCACGACCACGCCAGCTCGACATATCGCTTGGCGTCATTAACCAAGGCCTTAGCCATGTTTACAACATGGTCTGAGGACTGAATGATTGACGGCGCTTCAGGCTCTCTCAGCCGAGTTAAAACCCCATTAACTAATTCCAGATATGTCATTGCCGTCCCTCAAATAAATCAGCAAAAAGTCTTTGGCCTATTGTAGGCTGAGATTTTGGCTTTGCTTGGAACTGATAGCCCTGCAGCAACGGCCCCCACACAGGGCGATCTCTGTCCCCAGAGCCAGACAGCATACCGCCGCCGCCATTCCCTAGACCGAATCCATTGCCAGTGCCATCTCCACTGTTATTTCCTTCGCCATCTCCATCGGAGCTTCCACCTCCAGTGTCTGTAGTGCCGTCGCCGCCATTTTCCCCATCCCCACCTTGATCGCCGCCAGTAGTGCCACCTCCAGTGCCACCCTCAGTGTTTCCACCAGAGCCATCACTGTTTGACCCACCATTGCCAGCGTTAGAGTCAAGACCCTTAAACAAACTCCACTCTTCGTTGGTGACAGCGCCATCTTCATTGGCATCTGCGCCCTGAGCTATAGCAGACGCCTGATTTCCTTCAGCCTGCTCTCTAGACATACCCCTCGCCATAAGCTCCTGAATACGAGCCTCATACGCCTCATTTACAGGATTAGGGGTTGGCGTGGGGTTTACAGGATCGGGGGGTGGCGTGGGATTTGGGTCTGGATTACCTGTGTTGTTGTCGTCGCCGCCATTATCAGGCGTCTGATTAGGATTTTGATTGGTGTTTGTATTGTTGTCGGTGTTCGCACCATTAGGCGTAATAGAGGTATCCCCATTGGCACTTGCAGTAATGCTCTCTACTGACTCGCCATTGTTGATCCTGTTAATGACATCAGTGATTGTTGTGCCAGCAATCTGTGCAATTTCAGCCAACTGCTGAGGGGTATAGCCACCAACGTTAACGCCACCGGAAGAGGTGTTTGTGTCGGGATTGGGGCTTGGAGTATTTGAGCTAGTGTCAGGAGTACCCGGATCGCCTTTATCCCCAGAGCCGTCTGTGCCTCCAGGCTGATTTGAGTCAGTTGTATTCTTTGGGTCTACAGGATCTACAGGATCTACAGGCGTCTTGTCTTCGATAGGCTCGTCGTATTTAGTGACGATGAGCTTGCCCTCAGAGTCCTGAGTGTAAGTTGTATTTGTGATCGGATCGTACCACTCATCCGAGGTGGCGCCTGGATTATCTACACTGCCTTCGTTAAATTTATAGAGTCCCGTTTTAGGGTCAAAATCATATCGCTTCCCATCTCGACCAAAGATGGTTCCTGCATACTGACCGCTTTCGTATCCATCACGCAAGGGAACCTTGCCAAACGTAACGGGGTTGCCGTCTTGGTCGAAGTATTCGACTGAGTTAAGAGGCTCATCAATAGCTTTAGCCGCAATCATGGTCAAGTCATCTACTTGAGCAGGATCGTCAACAATATTGCCGTTAGCGTCTATCCACTGTCCGTTCACCTTCTCGTAAGCTAGCTCGCCATTTTCATAGTAGATAGCGCCGTCAGTAGTGCTGACAGAGCCATCCTCATTAAGACCAAACTTCCACTCTAGGCCGCCCTTGTCGCCACCAAAGGCTTGGTCATAAGTAGTTCCTGTCACTGTGACTCTATTGCCGTTAGCGTCATATCCGACATAAGAACCGTCTGGACGGAATTTAACTAGCTTCGGATCTACAGGATTGCCATTAGCATCCACATAAACCGTGTCACCCATTTCGTATCCGTATATGTTCTTGAGGTCACGGTCTGGAGTAGTAATCTCTGAAAGGTCATTGCCATTCAGAACACCATCACCATCTTTGTCTAGGTCACTAAACTGGCCATAGCTCTTACTGTCTATACCGCCCTGACCAAACACCTCTCCGGTGTTGATGTTCATTACAAGGCCATCACCCACAGTCTTGTAATTAGGATTAAGGAAGGGGTCTTTGATGTCAGCGTTGATGGCTTCCTGTTGCCATTCATCGTACTCATCCCACTCTTCAAGATTGTCTATCTCATCAGACTTGCCAATGTCAGACAGGAATCCTTGCAGAGCCGCAGTACCACCAGCCATAGCCGCCGCCATAGCGGCATCCTTCCAATCAATCTCGCCATCTTTAACCAACTGAGTGACCATGCTCATCCCGCCAGCCTGCAATGCCGCGCTTAATATGTCGCCGCCATTAGTAGCAAGCTCGTCACCAAAGTCAGTTACAGCAGAACCTATATCACCTATCACGCCAGAGCCTTCTAGTGCTGACTGCAACTCAGAGCCACCGTAGGAGAGTGCCGCAGAAAGCAAAGCGTCTTCAATGCTAAGATCGCCAGTAGTCATGTACTGCGTGGCTAAGCTGATAACTCCTTTTGATGCGGCGGCTGCGGCGGCGGCGCTCATGCCTGCGGCTTGGAAAGCACCAGCAAGCAAAGGGCCAGCTACAAAACTGCCAATAGCGCCCAGTGCCACAGCGTTAATCAGCTCTACAGGGGCATCAGTCTTGTCTGCCCAGTAGTCTCTGGAGTATCCAAAGCCGTTGAAGTTGTATACATCGCCTTCGCTTTCAAACTGAGTAGGGATACCAAGGTCGTTAACTAAAGCCATGTACTCAGGAACATCGCTCCAATTTACATACTCGCCTGACTCCTGAAGAGCCGCGATTTCCCTTGGGTCCATATCAGAGTAATCTGGAAGAGCCCCGTCATTAATCAACTGGTCTACGCCAGTGACGTACCCCCAGTACTGATCCCATGAGACCCCTTGCTCTTGCATCTGGCCCATATCGCCAGCGTCCCAAGCCTTCTTGATCTCAGCTTCTGTATACCAGCCAGAGCCAGTGCCGCCGTTAAATTCCTGTCCGTATGCGTTGTCTATGACAGATTGATCTCGATGAGTGCGCTTATGCTCATCTGAAGGAGACCAGCGGTATACACGCTCGTCGTACTGCTCGTACTTCATGGCCTGCTTGTCTTCGTCCCAGCTAACAACCATCTTGTAACGAAGGCCATCATCGCCAATATAGGTGTGGTTCATGTAGCCAACGTCAACAGCGTTATCCATTCCAGAGCCTGCCCTGAAATTACTGTGATGTACTAGGCTGTCAGGGTCATTTACAGCATCAGCCAAAATGCCACCGCTAAAAAGATCGGTGTCATTCAAGGAGTCGAAGTCGAAGTCTCCCTTTAGCAAACTGTTAGAGAGCAAGTCCTCGTCGTATTCTGGCTCCTGATACGGCTCAGCGGCTGACTCATAGTATGTGTTGACTACTGGCATTTAATCTCGACTCTCTAAAGCATTTTCAAATGGACTAGCCAAAGAGCTTCTTCTCCAGGTTGTCGCCTATTACTTTTCTCATTGCTTCGTTTTCAGAAGAAAAGAGGCGATTCTGATTCTTTGGCCCCCAAGCTGATCCAGCTTGACCAATCTTTGAGCCATCCCACTTAACATTACCTCGGGTATTACCTCCACCCCCGGTATTACCTCCACCTCCAGTATTGCCTCCACCTCCGGCGTTAATTGCCTGCCCATGAGATGTTTTATTTGGAGGGTTTGTGTCCCAGTCAGACCACGTTCCCTGACCGCGACCATATACATGGCTCATTATCTGATCGTTTGTATAGCCACTGTCTAGCAGGCCCCTATATCTCTGCATTGCCTCCAAGGCTTTTTGACGATTGCCTGACGTTGCAAACTCATGGTTAACGTAGTGATAGTCACCGTTCATCACGTCATTGACCATAAACGGAAGACGTGAATAGAAGAAATTATCGTCGCCAATTAACGATTTCAGATCGTCCAGCGACCCGCTTATCCCGCTTCCGTTCGGTCCCATTGCCTGCTGGAAGGCCTCCATAGAGGCTAGCTTTTGCTGTAACCAAGGACTCATTATCTACTCCCTATCCACACTGAGGAGGTGCCGGTGAAAATTGGGGCTTGGTGCAGTCAATTTCTGTAGGGTCGCCATCACCATCTACCGTGTAAGTGGTGTCACCAATCTGTATGTTGTACGCCAACCCTGTGCCAGCCAGATAGCTGAGCAATCCAGACAAAGTGAACTCCTGACCCTCATAGGTCACAGTTGAGTAGTCATTGTTTGTAGTGCCGTAGTCATTGTTTGTAGTGCTTACGGAGTTATCTGTTTCATTGTAGCTGTCTGAGATTGAGGTGTTGGTTGTTGTTTGCGAGCTATCAATCGTCGAGCCCGTAAGCGAGTAGTAATCACCTGCAATCGAATCACCAACATTAGCCACCGCAGCTGTACCCAGGTCAGCAACCGCCGCAATCGCGTTAGCCGTCTGGTTTGCCTGATTGATCTGCACGTCTCTGGTTGCCTCAATTTGTCGTTTCTGGACATTGCCACTAATGACCGCCGTCCCAACAGTTGAAATAACACCCCCCGCAACCGGAGCCAAAGCCTGCGCCCACTCCAGCGCCTCGTTCCTGCTAGCCTGTAACCCGATGATTGGCGTGCTGTCTGCATTGTCATCTCCCCCAAGTCCCTGGATTGCGAGCGCCACTGTCACCGCGCCAGCTTGATCTGGATTAGCCTGCGCGACTGCCGCCAGTGCCTCATACAAAGCCTTCTTGGCTTCCGCCTCTGATAATCTCTCAGCCCTCTGCGCGTCTCGCTGAACGCGCACAATCTCAATTTGTGCTTGATTGTGCTGGGCCTTTTCTTCAATGCTTGTGCATCCAGAAAGAATTGCTATCCCTAAGACGCAAACAGTGCTTTTCATTACGGTCAATTCCTCTTTCAATTACCGCTTAAGATAAATGTACATTCGTTCTGCCGTGCCTGTGTTAACCGCGTTGTCATCGGTTGACTCAGAATACCGACCTCGATCATCCAGCCGTATGTATTTGTATCCCCCTGCAAGCGTGTAGGCGTTACCATTACTCCTGCCTTTCTGCTTATGAGTAAGATTTCTGATGTCCGTGCCGGTACTTGAACCCATGGCGCCACACACCTCAAGCGCAATGCTATTTGGCTGACCATCAGTGATGTTAATAGGCCTGTTAAAAGAGGCCTCTTGAAATTGGAAATCATCTTCACTTGGGTTTCCAAACAGTTCTTTAGGGAAAGTCCAAGCATAGGCAAGGAAGTCGTACGGATAGTATGTGTTAGTTGAGTTGTCAGTTATGTAGTGATTCAGCGCGTTTCCGTTCGATGGAGCAATGCACAACCCGACATTCAATTTGAAATAGTCACGAAAGGATGTCGTGGCACCCCTGAATCTATGCTTGCCGCCGGTATATCCAAAATCAAAGGTATTCTGATATGGGTCTGCGCCCCCCATATGAGCCGCCACCATTAGGTGAATATCCCCTTTTGTCACATTGCATCCAGAAATAGGCCCGCCACGCTCTGTGTAAGTCCTACCTCCATCAGTTTGCGGAGTGCCATAGCTGTAAATTACTCTTCCCGCCCATGTGTGATTGGGAGCAGTCGGGATTTCTGGCAGTGAAGGCCAGACCTTTTCATTGCCCGCATAGACAGCCTTGACGTTAGTGCCGCCAACCTTGATTGCCTTGATCTCTTTTGTGCCAGCAAAAATACTCATGTCAGGAAGTAAATCGTCTCCGCGTCTTTAGAACCTAAACCGTTGTACTCAGCCTCTGTCATCACTACGTTTCTTTTAGTCTCTGACTTTGTGTACGAATCTCCCTTACCAGCGTACTTAGAGTCTGACTCAGCCTTTGTGTAGCTGGCACCACTGGCGGCAAAATCACTTACCGCCTTTGTGCCTCCCCCACCAAGAAGGACAAAGAGGTCGCTAGAACTTGCCGCCTTGAAACCGTTAGCCGATACCAGCCCCTTGATCGTTGCTCCACCGGGCGGGAATGGGTCTAACAATAGGGTGTCTCTGCCAACCCACTTAGTTCCGTTCCAGACAAGGACTTCCCCGCTTGTGCTTCCGTTGGGAAGATCGGTGCCGCCTGATGGCGGGTTATTCCACCTGTTAATGTCAGACTGACTAATCTGCTTAACATGAGTAGGTACTGTGGGGTCTGCCTCAATAAATTCGGTCAGATACCACTTATCTGTTTCGGAGCGATCAATGCTTACAACAGGCTCTGACGGTTTAGTGGCATCTACGGAAATGCCTAGCCCCTGAACAACGTCAGTCACACCTATATCTGCCATCTCACCCAGCAGATACCAGCGGTCATTCGCATAACCAATGAAGTTTCCTGCGTTTACTTCAGTACCAGCAATACCGGTCCAACTAGCCGCCGCCTTGCCTTTGGTGTTGTTGACATACAGATCGCCCTTCTCTGCCGCTGGTGCTGGCTGAGCAACATTTATTCCTCCCTTAAAATCAAGTTCAGTCTCTATAAAGTCAAAGTTATTTGCGCTCCACGATGAGCCAGTCCAAACAAGCAGATCATTCGGACTAGGGCTCGACGCGCTTACATCCGAAAGGTCATCTAGGACATGAGTGTGATTGCCCTTTGCCACCGTACTGCCGGTAGTGCCAAAGTTCTTATTGAAGGCAGTAAGTTTCGGGTTAATAACAGGCTCGTAAACACCTTCGTGGTCGTGGTTGTTTGGTGCGTAGTTGTGAGTGTGATTACCCTCAGCCACAGTGCCAGAGGTGGTGCCAAAGTTTTTATTGAAAGCAGTGTTCTTTGCAAACTTAGGCTCATACCACTTATCAACCTCAGTGCGATCAATGTTTACAACAGGCTGAGATGGCTTATCGTCATCTACATAAATGCCTATTCCAGAACCAACATCTGTAACGCCGATTTCTGCCATGTCGCCAAGCAGGAACCATCTGTCATGAGGGTCTGCGGCATAGCCCACAAACTTACCAGCCTGCACTTCCCTGCCAGCAATGTCTCCCCAGCTTGAGCTGATCGTCCCGTTGGCATCAAAAACGTATAGATCACCGCCTGCTGGGTTAGTAGGAGCCGCCGCAGTTGGCGCTATGCCACCCTTAAACCGGAGTGCTGTCTGGATAAACTTAAAGTCATTAGCCTCCCAAGCACTTCCATTCCAAACAATCAGGTCGTCTAGATCTGGAGAGATGGCAGTGACATCACTAAGGTCGTTTAATTTGTGATCGTGATTTTCAAAATCACTTTTGAGGTCTTTTATGTCTGTTTTGTTTTGAGTAATTTGACCCTGAAGATTCAGGTCGGCATCTTTCCTGTCTTGAATCTCTTGGGTAATTTGATTTTGAAGGCCGCTAACGTCATTGCCTTCAATATCTTTCAGTTCATCTATCTGGCCCTGAAGATTTTTAACATCCCCAGCATGATCTCCCCAGCCATGGGCTTCTACGCCTTTTGCAATATCGTCTTGGCAGCTTTGAGTAAGACCAACAACAGGACGATCAGGCTGGGTTTCATCGACAACAATGCAGTCACCCTCCCTTACCTGTACCACAGCGCCACTGGCTACATCACCCAACAGATACCAGCGGGCTTTTGCCTCTGAGTAACCAACCATATTGCCGACAAGCACGTTAGTGCCAGCAAGTGGCCCCCAACCAGAGTGCATTACGCCATCTGTATCGTTAATGTACAGATCGCCTTTGTTGGGATTGGCGGGAGGGGTCGCGGTAAAGTCCCACGATCCCATGAAGTTAAGCTCTGTCTCTATGTGGAATGGCTCTGCCACCCACTTGCCACTGCCGTTATAGATTAAGAAATCATCAAGATTGGCGTTCTCAGATTGAACGTCAGCAAGATCATTAGTAACAAGCTCATCAATGCGCGTATGCAAATCTGCATCGCCATCCTTCCTGTCTTCAATCTCCTGCTTCAGCGCATCATCTAGATTCCCAATATCCTCTTTTATCTGAGAATCATCATATGGCTCTAGGTTATCTATCTGATCTTGGAGAGCTTGATCGCCAGCTATTCTGTCTCGAATTTCTTTCTCTAATGCAGACTGATCGGCCTTGTCGTCCAGTAGATCGCTTAAGCCTTCAATTCCGTCAACATCAATATCGCCCGTAACGTTCTCAAAAGCTTCTTGGATAGCGCCAAACTCTTGGTCAAAGTGTAGGCCCTTGATAACTTTGTCAGGCTCTCCGCTAGCAAGGCTGTCCCTGAACTCAAAGTAATTCTTCTGTTTGTACGCCATCTCTAAAATCCTATAGAAAAGGGCCCCCGAAGAGGCCCGTCAGTTTTACGCGGCAACCCAGATAACAACGCCGTTATCTGGACGGTAGCAGTCTTCACCGTACAGAGTGTCAGCAGTCATCAGATCAGCAAGGTACTCCTGCTTGTACTGAGTCTGTGTACGCACACCCATCTGCTCAGCAATTACCAGAGCATCAGTGTGGAACAACAGGCAGGGCTTCTCGCCAGCTGCGTTAGCGGTAAGGTTGGTAGAGACATATACGTCAACGCCGTATAGCTCACCAATCTTGCCATTCACAACGCCACGACCATTTACAAAGTCGCTAGATACATAGCGATCAATGCCCATGATGTGATTACGGGCCGCAGGTGGGATTACCAGCTTACGGCTGTCCATAGGCACATCGGCGTCATCCAAGATCTGGATAGCATCTCGGAAGGTTTGGTCGTTAAAGTCTGCCGCCGATCCTTCTGCAGCAGGAACAACAAGCCCACCCTCAGTTGAGTGACCTTGAACAGTCCAGCAGTCCAGGGCAGAGGCGATCAGGTCAGAATCAACCTTACGAGCCAGTGCATAACCAGCATCCTGCGTATAGAACTTACGCATAGAAGACAGTGCCTGTACTGAGGTAATGTCCTCAATCAAACGGCTGTACTCCCAGTGCTGGTCGATCAAGATCTGCTTGTTCTCAGACGCATCAGCAACCAGAGTTACCTGTGATTCCTGAAGCTTTTGGTTAGCCTCACCACGAACAGGCATAGGGATGTTGATAGTGTCACCCTTTTTGCCTGACATCTTCATAGACTTGACCAGTGGCTTCATTACGAGAGACTTCTCGTACTCAGCAATGATCTCGTCTGACCACAGCTTCGGAATAAAGCTAGCGTGGTTAGTGTTGTTAACGGTATCTCCGGTAGCCCAGCTACCAGCAGATCCGGTTCTTTGGTCAATAGCCATTTCTGGTCTCCTTTACTAAAAATTTACTAACCCTAATCACGAACACGCCCTTCTGCGTAAGCAGCGACAATCTCTGGCTGGAGATTGTGGTATCGCTCTGGGTCAGTTTTATGTAGCTCACGAATGTCAGCCGACCGATATATTCGCCGGGAACCTCGTACGTCGGAATTGCCACGAGTTAAGCCAGTATTGGCGCTTCTCACAGCCTGTTTTTGAGCCTTTGCGCTAGCTTCTTTGGCAGATGCCTCGATCTGATTCAACTGTTTAAAGGTTGAAATCAAGTCATCAGCCTCCTCAACATCACCCATTTGATCGGCCCTTTGAAGGCGAGCAAGCCTCACAGGTGAGGATTTAATCCACTCAGCAAACTTGGGGCTGTTATAAACCTCTTTGAGGTCAGGGTGACGCTGTTGAAGCGTTGCCAAGCCCTGGGCATAGGCCATTTTGGTGGCCATTTCCTGTGCTTGACGTAACGCTGGGTGGCTTTCAATCACTCTGTTCACCGTACTGGTGGGGTCAGAGAAGAAATCAGCCTCCGTTATAGGCTCTGGTTCCGGTTCAGAGGCTTTTGATGTATTGAGAGCCATGGCATCTAACGTAGACCTTAGATTGTGAAGCTCGCTGCCTTGCTGCCCAATCATCTGCTCCTTCTCTAGCAATATTTTGCTAAGTTCAGCCGCAGTTTTGCCACGATAGATTTCTGGAGTGTCTTCCTCGTCAGCTACTTCCTCTGCTTCTACAACATCTTCAGCAGGTTCCTCTACTCGAGGAGTCTCCTCTTCAATGTTGCCAGCAGTTTCGCCTTCTTGAAGTTCCAGTTCAGGTTGTTCGACTTCTTCAATAATCTCAGCCATTACATGATCTCCGTTCCGTTAAAGGAGTGTCGGATAAAAACAGGGAGTGTCCTTTCGGTTCCCCGCGTATGACCCAACCGGCGGGTCAATTCAGTTAAGCTCATAGTCATCAACCTCAGAAGATTGTCTGACGTAGCTTTCATAACCTGTAAACATTCTCAGAACAGCTAGCCGTCCTTTGTTGTAGTACAGGTCTTCAATACTGTTGCAAGCATCTACAGTGATGAGGTCAATCTGCTCTTCACACTCTTCTACAAGACGCTTCCAGCCCTGATGCATAAACATATCCAGGGCATCTTCTATCTCTTGCTCTGATACGCTCACGCGGCCTTTACCTTTGGCTTAGGGCCAGGCTTCTTTCTGTTTTCCATGTGCGTGAGCCGTTCATTAAGCTCCCTCACCTGCCTTTCTAATCTGGCAATCTGCATAGAATGATCCTGTAGATACTTAGTAGTGTTGGCTACAAGCTCATCAAATGTTCTCTTGTCTATCATTGTTGACATCTATGTTTCCCTCAAACATGAATACATCGAAACGATAAAATAAGAGCCGTAGGCTAATTGTGAAGACCCGTAATGCGTTTCATGGTCAAGGTGCAGGTCAATGTAGAGACTGTTACTGGTCTTTTCCGCTCTGTTTATCTGGCACTGATAAAGCAAATTGCCAGAGACGCCTTGAATAACAAGGAAACCCATGTTGTTACCAGCGCCCACCATGCCCGACAGGTAGTGTGAAGAGGGTAGCTTCCACTTAAACCGCCTAAAGGCATTCATCCCGTCAGTGGGAGCATTGTTCTCATTCCAGAAATAGAACTGTTTGCCGTTAGTGCCGTTTGAGGTATGCAGCAGTCGCTCCGTGTGGCTTAACAGCGAACCCTTAACGCTTTCTTGGTTTGTGCCTATCGCGTTATTAACATAGCCAACGGTTGCGAGGTTGGCGGCTGAGTCTTGCTTTCCCGCGTAGTTGATGGCATCAAGGCCGGTTGAGTTGTGGTAGACATAGAGCAGATCACCATTGCTACCGGCGTTCGTCTTGCCCTTGACGGTAAAGCCAGCGCCATTGCCACTGACCTTCGTAACGACAACCTTGTTGTCCAGCAGTATCCTGTTTGAGTTGCCCTCGCATATTGTCTTGTCGCCGGTCAGCCTAATGCGACCAACTGAATGCAAGCCCTTGCCGCTCATGTCCAAGTCTTTGTTGAACTGGAACCAGCCAGTGCCACTTGTACCCTGCCAAGTGAGCGAGCCGTAAGCGTTGGCGTTGGTCTTGTTTGAGAGGGTCAGTCTAGCGGCAGAGTTGTTGTTAGCTAGGTTGCCCTCAATGAGCATCATGGCCTCACCACCTTCTAGCTTCTGCGCCTCTATCCTCGGTGCATTGAGAGTGCCGGTCAGTTTGCCGCCGGTTAGCTTCAGGTAGCGAGCATCCAGATCAGATATGCTGATGTCTTCCTGATTGATGGCAAAGAATCGAACCTCGCAACTATCACCAATCTTGATCTCGCCAGAGGATGCCCTAAGCGATACCGATACCTCCAGCAGAGTGCCAGAGCCTAAGTCATCATCAGTCACTACATACAGCACGTTGTCATCAGGATGCTCTAAGTCAACGACCTCTACGTAGTCACCAACCTTGACTGTACCCAATGCGTGAGTCGTTCCGTTCAAGTCCTCGTTGTTGAGTATCAGCACGTTCTCTTCAGACGTAAACGCATCCTGCAAAGCAAACTGTCCGGGACTGCGTGGGATCGCGTCCTGTAAAAGACCCACGAACTCCCACTGGCCGTGATCTCTTTGGGCGAGCAGTGTGTTCAGCGCAAGCGCCAACTCCTGTATCTCCGCGTCCAAGATCCTGTCTGCGTTATCAACGTACTCTACAGAAGCAAAGTCCTCAGTCTTTTCATCAATGAAGTCGCTAATCATCCCGCGATTCATCAAACTCATTGGGTGGCCTGATGGACTGCCGTCATATTTAATCGACGTTGTGTTCACAGGCGCAATGTTGTTGACCTTGATTTGCGCCGAGGCTTCCATCTCACCACCTGACAGCGGCAAGTAACCTGATAGATCGGTCTCAATGCCGTCTATCTGATCCTGCAACGCCTGATCGCCAGCCTCTCTGGCGGCTACCTCTGCGGCAAGGGCATCATTGATTGCAGTGTCATCGTAAGGATCAAGCGCATCAATCTGACCAGTGACCCATTCCTCAGTGGCATAGCCGTCAAGGTTTACATCACCAGCCTCAATGTCATTGATGGCGTTGTAAAAGAACTCGTTAACGTCACGCTGGTTCTTGAGGTTCTCAAGCTCCTCGGGTGTGCCAATGAACTGGCCTTTGGCATTACGAAAAGCGCCGGGGTTAACCTCAACAAGATCAGTCGTTACTGGTGTCCATGTCTTAGAGCCGTCTGATCCTTCTTTGTAAACAAGCCAGCTATCTTGCAAGTTACTGTTTGGCCTTTTGACATAGTTAGACAGGTCAATGGTTCCGCTACCGCCATCACCGCTACCACCACCACTACTGCCACCACTGCCACCACCAACCTTGTAGTGAACCTCAGCAGGTGCTTGGCCCTGTATTAGAGGAAGCTCAATAATGTAATGCTCCCCATCAGACATATGAACGACAACAGCGCCGTCAATGTCCTGCTCGACTCTGGTGATACTTACACCGTCTTTGCCATCTTCCCCCTTAGCGCCCTTATCACCCTTCTTACCGCTATCACCCTTGGGTCCAGCCGCACCTCTGTCTCCCTTATCACCCTTTGGCCCTTGAATACCGGGGCCACCAGGTTCTCCCTTGTCACCCTTGTCACCTTTTGGGCCTGTTATCCTTTTGACATTTCCAACCTGACTGGCCTTAATCTCTTGGCGAATAAGCTGGACAATCTCAAATAAGCTGAAGCCATTTATTTGCTGATCGCTCACTGCAACGGCTCCTCTTCAATAGTGACCTGAGATAGATCATTTTGCTGCTGAGTCATCATCTGTCGCAGAAGATCCTGATCTGCCGACTTCCTTTGCCTGTCTTGCTGAGCGCCTTCCATGGCAGACTGACGCTCTTGCTTTTCCATGGCCCACTTGTCCTCATCCATTAGCATTCTGGCCAGGGTGACCTTCTTCTCAAAGTCATCGTCAACCTCGCCATCCTTATCCACATCGCTGTACTTCAGCATCAGCTCTTGTGGCGCAAGGTCTGCCTCGCTTATGTACTTCTGCGCTCTAGCGGCAGACTCGGTAGCTTGACCCTTAATGGCCTCGATCTGCGCCTGCTGTAGCGCCATCTGCACTTGAGCCTGTTGCTCTTGCATCTGCTGGGCTTGCGGGTTGGGCTGATTAGCTTGGTCAATGACAGCCAACAGCTCTTCCTTAGAGGTCACATTGAGATGGCCAATAATGGCTTTGAGCATTGCCCCATGAACGGGGGATTGAGGGGGCACAACCTGCATAATCTGAGCAAGTTGTTGAACTTCGTACTCTCTAGCAATAACCCCAAGGCTTGAGACAACAGAGAAGTGATAATCCTTTGATGGATACTTCTCTGGATCAAACTGCATATACCGCCAAGCAGTTTTCTTAATCAGAGGCTTGAAGAAGGATTCTTGGAAATTCACCAGAGTCCTTCTCTGGCGCTTCATCACAGCGCCCATCGACATTGATATGCCTGCGGCAGTTGTGTCGCTTGATGGCCCTTTCTGCATCTCTGCAGCATCAACACCGCCAGTAGCCTGCTGAACCATCATCTGCAGAGATTGAGCCTGATTAAAACTGATCTGATTGAGCTGCCCAAAGTTGAAGGGCATCAAGGCATCCTGCGGCGCACCATTGGTCAACAGCATCTTGCCGGGACGCACCTCAAACTTGTCCCCTCTTGGGATTCTTGTGGCATCTACCGCCATCATGGGGTGTGTAGTTAAGGCTAGAGCATCAATCCTTGCCCTCATTTCAGCGTCCAAAGCCTTTTGGCTCATGTAGCCCTTTTCACAAACGCCTCGACCCCAGAACCTAGATGGCACTACGTCCCATGGGAAGGCAACAATAGGCCGGTCCTTACACATATAGGGGCTGGCTTGAGCCTTAAGTATCTGGCCATCACCTACAACAACTACCGCCTCTGTATAGAGCTGATCTACCTGGTCATCAGCTAGCTCAACGCCCTCATCAAGCAAAAGGTTAGTAGGCACTAACCCGTAATATCGCTTTATATGGACTTTTGACTTGGGTTGGCTGGTGATCTCAGGGTCAGCTTCGATTTCTGTATGAGACGGGTCTTCAGTAACCGAGACATCATCACGATAGATGCCTGATTCTTGAAGCATCTGCACATGATGAATGGATACAAACTCATCCACGCACACACCTAGCGCACTAGAAATACAGGTCGCGTTAGGGTCAATAAGGAAATTGCGCGGCTGAACAGGATTGAGCCTAACAATAGGGCGAGTTTTCTTTTCTACCCCATACTCAACTAGGTTAGTGCCCTCTGGCATCCCCTCCATTGGCTTTGTGGCAGGGATGTACTCAGTGCTGTCCTCAATAACAAGCTCCCCAATACCTGTGCCAAAGACAGCGGCATTGATAAGGATCTCGCCAATAGCGGCTCTGTAGTTAGCTCGCTCCATATCGTGATGAAGCCGAGATCTGACTGCATGAGCCTCTTGAGCATTAACACCACCACCCTGACCCGTGGGCTGTGGGGCCACGCTTGGGTTTGGGAGTGATTGCCCTTGGGGAGCAGGGGGTGGATTCTGTGGAGCCTGCTGCTTGACACGTTGTTCATCATCAACAATGTCAAACATAAAGGCTTGAGAAAAGCTGGCAGTCTCTATTTCTGCCACGGAGGACTCAACAGCCTGTTGCAAAGCAGGAGCAATGATCTTTGAGCGTTCACTCTGGCGCATTTTGTCAGACTCAGACCACTTGCCGCGCCACAGTCTGTAGTACTCCTCATGGGTTTTGGCGTAATTGCTCTCATAGTGGTCACGCCAATCCTGTGTGGTGGTTTCTATCCACTCACACAGCCCATGATCTATACCTAAATGCTCCAGATCTTCTTTCATTAATAACCTGCCACGGCGTCAAGGGCTTCCCAATCCTGTTCCAGCTCAATGCCATCCAGATAAGCCACCTGGGCAATCTGATCGCAATAGCTAAGCGCGTCTAAAAGGTCATCGTGAACAAGAACGGATGGGAAGTTCGCCGCCTCGTCAATAAAGCGTTCGTTCCAGTCCCCTTTTTTCAAGTGAACTAGCCCGTTTTCAAATCGGCCTGCCAAGGCCCATGCAATTCTGTCAGTCTTTTTCTGATTGCCGTGGGTGAGCTGGTCAATCACAAACAATCTCGACTTTCGGCGCATCTCATCCTGCAGGGGAGACATCACAGCCTGCTGAGCAATCCCTTTTTCTATGCCTACCCTTCTAGGGCGGTACTTCTCAACAGCCTGAAAGATCTTTTGCACAGTTTCGTCCAAAGACCACTGCCCGTAGATAATGTCTTCAACGTACCAATGGCCATGAGGGGTGACTTTTGTCACAGCAATAGCAGAATTGTCGCGTTTTTTAGCCCTCCGCTGCCCCTGCTGTTTAAAGCCTGCCAAGTCAATAGAGATGTAGTACTCACCCTCTACCTTGATCTCGTCATAAATGTCGAATTTGTCAGGATCGAAGAATCCAGAGGTTCTGGCGTCAAAGCTAGCCATAAATTCTTGCTGGAAAGAGAACGACGGCAGGGTTTGTCTGGCGTGTTCAATCTCAGCCTTGTCTACTAGGGGGTTATCAAAGCTAGTAAAGTGGAAAGATGCCCAATCAGGCCACGTTCTTCCCCCAATAAACAGGTCATAGAAGTGATTTCTGCCCTCTGGTGTGCCAATAAAGATGGCAGAGCCCTTTCTGTCAGCCAGTGCGGGTCTGAGAATAGACTCCCAGACATCAGGCTTCATAAAAGCCAGCTCATCCATGACCAAATGCTTAAGGCTTACACCACGAAGCGTGTCAGGCCGGTCAGCACCCTTTAAGTAAATAGTGTTGCCGCCAGCTAACGTAATCTCTAGGTTGTTGACATGGGACTTTTCAATAATATCGCCAGCAATATCAAAGATAGTGGCCCACATTACGTCTCGAGCTTGCCCCTGGGTGGGGGCTACATAGAAAGTCTTCCCCTGTTTTTCATTTAGGGCATTCAAGATAAGAGAAATAGCGGCTAAATGAGACTTCCCAGTACGCCGACCAGCAGCAATCACCTTAAAGCGGGATTGATCCTCCATAACTTTCTGCTGCCAAGGCAATAAGGCTAGGTCGAGGTTAGCCATTACTGTATAGAGACGGTATCACCGTCCACATCCTTCTCTTTAGTGTCTACAGGAAGGCTTTGGCCTTCTACAGAGCTAACCTGCAGACCAGAAATGTTGATCTGAACAGCAGTGGATTTCTTGGAATCTAGAGAAAAGCCAGCATTGGGGAGTAAACGATCAGCTACCATCTTCATGGCCTGCATCTGACCGTCATGCTCATCATTCATTGCTATATCAAATAGCTTGTTAACAAAGTGCTTAGCCTTGTCATGGGTCAATAGCTCAGCTTTCAGAGCATGGAGCTGACGAGTTTGCTCCCTAGCAGACATCAAATGCCTGCCAGTCTCCTTTTTCTTATCAGCTATCTCCTTCCTTTTAGCCTTGCGCTTAGCGACATCGGCCTCAAGATCATATCCCATAGCTAATTAGCAACTATTTGCTAGTTTCGCGCACTATAAACCCCTAGTAATCAAGAATGCAACCATCGAATTTGTCAATCGAATAGCAAATGTTTGCTAATTTTTCCGATTTACTTGATTTTCCCTAGTAAAAATATGCTAGTCTGGGTCGGATGGTCGGTTTTCTACCGCAGTCCAGCCGTAGAGTTCCGTTCATGTAGTACCTCAAGAGCTAGGTTCACATTAGCTTGTTGCTAATCATGCTATACGAGCAACAGGGGGGGTTGTTTCCTCCCCTTTTTTTTCCAAAAATCACCTTTTGCATATCTGAGTGGCACCTCCTACTGGAATATCCGGGACTTTCCCCACCGGGGGTATGCGCGACTAGACGTTTGAGCCGTCTGAATCGGTAAGAAGGCGCGTGAATGGACCGAAGTAACAGATGGGAGCCACCAGACACACTTAAGCACCGAAACAGTTAACAGGTTAGTAGCCACTAACATTCACGTCTTATATATTAAACCTGAGTACATTCAGCAACTAAATCAACTATCGCTGTAAGGATCTACGATCTGCAAAAGTGTCCGAATCCCCTGATGGACTACTTATGCTTAGCCGACACCACCGCCGAAATCATCTGCTTCTAAACATCTTCAGCGCATTCACACGGTCTGACTTGAAAGAGCCTACGCAGCTGACTTGGGCTAAGATCTGTGTACCGTCCAGACCACTAGATCGTAGGCACTCAACACCCACGAAGTCGGTGAATCCGTAAGTCCTGCGTTGACAACCGTCTGCTCTTAGCCGATCTCCTTGCCGCTACCGTAGCTTCCTACTGCTTCATCCCACCAATCACCACGCTAAGTGTTGTGGCATAACCCTGATCTTCCCCTTCCTTTCTAAGAATTTCTAAGCCCTGCCCGTCCTCCCAAGTCATACATCGATTGAGCGACTGGTATAGGCCGCGCACTAAACGATCTCACAGTGAGTTCTGAAGTAAACCTTGCGCCTTTTATCAACGCCTAGAACCGCCTTTATGTTGGCCCCAAGTCAGCGGGTTCTAGGCTGGACTTGAGGTTGCGCAAGGTCGGCTGGCGCCGCCCTTCGGGTGACTTCAGAACGTCACGGTGAGGCTCGTAAGTGCGGCCAATACCGGTCGCTAAATCGTGTATGACTAAGGAGGCCAGACATGGCTAAGAAAGTTCTAAGAAAGAAAGCGAAAGACCAGGTTTATGACAACACTAACCGTGGCGCTTGCTGGGTGAATCAGTACGTCACCTACGGCATCGACAAGGAGACCGGAGAGCAGAAGGTCGTCAGCCCAGAACTAACGGGCTTCATCGACGTCGAGGGCGTTGAGTACGATCTAGCGGCCTGGCCGGTGCACAGCTCTAACCCCAAGGCACCAGCGTGGTCTTTCAAAGTCACACCGCGCAAACACGCTGAAGATGAAGAAACAGAAGACTTCGTCGATGGCGTCGCCAAAGCTAAGTAGTAACCATCAGGGGCTTCGGCCCCTTTTTCATATCTCCAATTTAAAAGAGACAAAAGAGATGAAGACACTGACTAATGCAGAACGACAAAAGAGATGGAGACAAAAGAATCGTGGAGTCTCATTAAAACTAACTCTTTCAGAAGCTAGGTGGCTTGCCGAGAACTGCAAATACCCAAGCCTACGGAACAAAATCCGAAAGCAGCTAGTTTAAGACTAACAGCTAAGCCACAAAGCTAAGGTGACAAAACGCTACTGGAGATGCGGAAACACACACAATCGTAAACACACTAGGAGATGCAGATGGAAATTTACTACACAACACACCGCGAAATCCTCGACACCACACCAGAGGATATGCACTTCGACTTCCCCTTCCTGATACACACCGACACACACCCCAACAACATCGGCACCAAGCTACTCAAGCTGCACCCCGAAGCTGATGTTGTCTCCTTCGCCATCAAGCCTGCCCATTTCTCAGACATTGAAATCTATTCAGTAAGGAGAGGGTCATGACACCAGCCATTGAGATTGTTCCATCCATTACTTGCGACATCACCATCAAATGCTGTGGATGCGGGATGAAACACAACATCCAACCCAGACTAATAGATGTCACGCGCTACTGGGATGGCGCAAAGGTACAGGACATTTGGCCCGATGAAGATGCTGATTACCGCGAAGTGATGATCGGCTATCGAACTGGTTGGTTTATCTGTCCTGCCTGCAACGAACCCAACTCTGCCAAGGAGGTAACTGATGTCTGAGACAGAAAGCAACAACCTTTGGGATGAAGATTCATACAACTACGAAGTGGGTAGTAACTACATCCTCGAGTGTGGAGATGCAGACATGGCGATGGATGACACGCTGGATTCCAATCGCTTGTTCTGGGTAGCAGATGAGGGCTATCGACGCTGGACACCACACAAACTTAACCAGTTAGCCAGGGAATATATCAATGGTAACTGCGATAGAGACACCATCGACAAGGTTACTGAGGCTTTCTGGGGATGCACCATGAAGGAAGCCATCACATTACTAGGCAAGGGAGAGGCTAATGTCTGACGAATACCCAATGCTTGATTGCTCTGAGTACATACACACAGGCTGGAAGTCTGATTGCCATGAAATGAATGGAGATGAATCAACAGACACCCAAGCAATACTCATGTGTCAGCTTAGCATTCACCATAACGACGGCGATGAGATAGGCGACTACAATTACAGTCTGCCCCATAAATACTATTACCCGCTGCCAAAGCCTGTGCCAGACGAGGAGCTATTTGCCTTACTGGCCTTAAAGCTAGACACCATCCCTTCTTGGATTGGGCATTGGTGGCACCAACTAGATGGCGTCACTCTCTACCCTAAGCACGCCAAGTTTGAACGAACCCTATGCATAGCTGACTGGTCGTTGAATCGAGAAGAAATACTGGCACTGCGAGAACACAAGCGGGTAATGCACTTGTATATGCAAGAGGCATGGCTGTTCTCTATGACCGGCGATATGTTCGGCGGGTCAATCAAGCCTCGATACTTCAATCCCCATGAGCTCAACGATGGTATGCCGGGGGGGAACCATCGTGATTTCTGGGCGCTCAAGGAACCAGCCCTCCTTACTAGAGGAGATGCAGCATAAACACTCAGCTTGATCCCACACTGCGCCCCGATTGTACCTCCCAACTCTATCCCCAGGTTCGGTGGGGCGCGGGCGTGTGGCATCAAGCCTCACCACTACTCACAAGGAGATGAGATATGAGAGAACAAGTTGGACACATCGCAGTTGATGCAGGACTGTGCTGGGTTGGAGATCCCTGTTACGTCCTGCCTGATGATGCAAGCAATGCAGATCAAGTTAGAGATTGGGAAGCATTTTGCAATTCAGTAGCAAACTCACAAACAACCCAGTTTAGATTTAATCATGGTCATATTGGCTTAGGCGTTGCTGTTTCTACTGGCTGGGGTGATGGCATGTACCCAGTGTATGTGGAGTACAGCGCAGAAGGCAGGGTGGCTAAAGTTGAAGTTGTATTCATTAACGAAGATGAGGAAGAAGAATGAGTTATTACATAGCACCGCAAAGTGAATGTATCGTCGAGCTTGGCGAGTTAGTTGTTTACCGTGTTGTTGAACGACTATCTGACTTCAAGCCAGCAGAAGGCAAGCTGTATCGAGTCTTCAAATCCAAGAAAGAAATGAACGAATCCATGTATGTCCCTGTTTACAAAGGCGTCAATGGAAAGTTACGCAAGTGTAAGAAAGAGTTTGTTCTGCGCTTTTAGTAGATTTTCAGTTAGCAATAAAGTAGTATGAAACCGTACCAAAACAGGTACAAATCGTAAAAACTAGGAGGAAAGTATGGCAATTAATTATGCCCGTATTGTCGACCCCATCATTGAATCCATTGAGAACGGGGTAGTTCCCTGGCGTAGAGAGTGGGCACCATCCACCTCACTGCCTCAAAACCACATCCACAAGAAGCCCTACACAGGCACCAACATCCTGTCTTGCTGGGTTCACAGCATGAAGCATGGCTTTACTTCCAATAGGTACATGACCTTCAACCAGATTAAGGAAGCAGGACTCAGCCTTAAGTGGGAGAAGGGAGATGAACGCAGACAAGCAGTGCCTATCCTGTTTACCAAGAAGTTCACTGCCAAGGTAGATGGAGAGGATGAAGAGCGATTCACCATGCGCATCTACAACTGCTTCAACATTGAGCAAGTCGAAGGCATAACTGACCCATCTGCTGTCAAGCTGCACAACCACAACCCCGACGACATTGGCATAAGCATCAAGCTAGCCAAGGCATTGAACGTCGAGATCGAGAGCGGAGAGCCAGCGTATGTACCTCACCGTGACGCTATCAAGATGCCTGACTTGTCTCGGTTCTCCAGTGTTAATGCCTTCTGCACTACGCTAGCGCATGAATGTGTGCACGCTACTGGTCACAAGACAAGACTAGATCGTGACCTGTCTCATCCCTTTGGCTCTGAAGAGTATGCAAAAGAGGAATTAATTGCTGAGCTAGGTGCTGCCTTCATTGCCGCTGAATGGGGTATCTCATGTCAGCTCGAGAACCACGCTAGCTACTTAGACAACTGGCTTAAAGTGCTAAAGGAAACACCACAAGCACTCATTGCCGCATCATCTCAGGCGCAGAAAGCACACCAGTACATACGGGATCAGCTTGCGGCATGGGATATACACAATGACAACGGGTTATCACTTCAAGATTTGATCTCGTATGAACCCTATCCGGAGGCCGCTGATGTTGCCTGATGCTAGTAAAAATTTAGTAGTGCATTGCGATATATGCCAAGAACAAATGAGCAAGGGAGGAGATGCCTACGTCTGCTACCCCTGCAAAAACCTCATCTATGAGTCAGATCTCTGGCGCTATGACAACCAGGTAAGGAGGGCAGCCAATGCCACCAGCGGAGATTAAGAAGTTCCCGCTTGATTTGTACAAGGTGACGGTACGCCAGCACCTTTTTACTACTTATGTATTTCCTGCAACCAGTGAAAAAGATGCAGAGAAATACGCTGAACGCATCACCAATCAACCTGAAGAAACAGACGATGCAGTAAGCCTAATGCACAGCCAATGGACCAGTGCAGGTGAGACAGTGCGCGTCACCAAAAAAGAGGATGAATCCAATGAGAAGTTTTGAAGAACTATCAATGGCTGAACGTGAAGCCTATATCGCAGATGCTCAACGCTACCTCCGAGCTGAGATACCTGAGCTTAAAATCCCCTTCGTCACTGCTGAATGTTACAAAGAAATTCTCGGTATAGCTGAACGGTGCGAGCAGGACAGAGACTGGATTGAAGACCGCCTGTCATTTGTAAGGAGTGGGCTATGATTAAGAAGTTTATTCCCTGCGATCACATCATCCAGTGGGAGCATCCCAAGCTGGACATCCTTGTGCAGTTCTACGTTGAGGATGGATACATCGAGGTCGAACACGTCTTTGGTTATGTCTATGGTAAGCAATGTATTGCTAGCCTCTTTCATCACGACAAACTGATTGATGATTTCCAAGCCTCGGCTGCATACGACGACCACATGGAGAGGCTGAGAGCATGAGCGATTGGATAAAAACCAAGCTAGTTGATGGCTCATGGATGGCATCAGGCACTACCGAAAGTGGTGCTTACTACGAGGTATGGAATGCGGACTGCGAGACTGAGGAAGATGCGCGAGCCCTCCTCATTTTCACTATCCGCGAAGAGCAAGCTGAAGCCAGAGCAATGGAAGCCGACTATGACTGAGACTGTTAAAGAATTCCTGGCCCGTGGTGGTCAGATCAACAAGATTAAGACCGGTCAATCCGGTCTTGATATGTCTGCTACTTATCAGGAAAAGATAAAGCGCAGCACTAATGCCAGGGTGAAAGCTGGCAGACCCATCACCGTAAACACTAGGAGAGACAAATGAACTTTAACTATTGCGAATACTGCTGCAGCACTATTCATCACGACGAAGATCGCAAGATGCTTCCCCGTGATTTGCCCGATGACATTCCCGACCTTGGCTACGATGACATGGCCTATCACAGCTGGTGCTTTGAACAAATGGTAGACGAAGAACGCCATGAGATAGCACTTAAGCATGGGGAGGGATAAACTGGTTTAGTCCAAGGTGTTCTTAGTCACCTACGAGCAGGTTTGCCACCGCCCCTGTGGACGAAATGCGGTGCCCCTACTCCCACCTAACCACCCCCTATCCAGCCCCGCCGAAGGCGGTAACCCAACCCCCCGCTGGCACGATGCCAACTACCGTAACCACTCCCCTCTCTACGGAGCATGGAGATGCAGAAACACTGGGAGTGAACGCAGAAAATCAGCCGTAAGTCATTGATGTGTATAAGCAATAGATTGCTAATTCACTCCCACGATCTCGGCTCTAGCCCGCATAAACACTGGGTTGTATGGCTGACTACGAAACCGAAGGTCGCAGGTTCGACTCCTGCATTCCGCGCCAACAACCATGCGGGTTTCAAGGCGCTAGTGTGTAGATGCGCTACCCGAATGGGAGTGACCTTTGGGGTGAATGTAGACCGGCTCGACCCATTTCTCGAGTCGTTCGTACACAGCCTGCGCTCTCTTTGATCGGTGCCCTGCCCATCCATCCTTCATATCTGTCAGCCCTTTGGCCTTCAGATCGTGGATAGTCCAGTCAGTTTTGTAGCCCTTCTTTTTCATTCGAGATTTCATTCTAGTCTGGGCGCTGTCCCATGCTGAGGTGGTTACCTGAACACCGTCCCTGTTCCTGACAATGTAATCACAGACGCCATAACCTGGCAGTGACTTGGACATCTCAACTATCTCGCTAATCCTTTCAGCTACCGTGTATTCTGATTGGCTGCGCTTTGTCCGATTAACTCTGACTGCACCCTCCACCATCTCTGAATACTTCATGTTGAGCACCTCATCTCTCCGTGCCCGACACCAGTAAGCCAGCTCCATAGCTATGAACTGCCACTTTTGCGCACACTCAAGCCCCTCCTCGTACTCGTTGTCATAGACATAACGAGTCTTGCTCTCCTCTTTGTTTGGTTTGACACCAATGCAAGGGTTAGGGGGAATGATGTGCCGCTCTTCAGCCCAGTTCCATGCTGTCTGCAGGAACGAGATATGGCGGTTGGCAGTGACGGGGGCTGGGTACTTATCTAAATACCGCCTGATGGTGCGCTTGAAGACAGAGCTCAGCTTTGCATCCAAGAAACCTGGCTGAAAATTACGCATCTGCTTAACGTACCCCAGCCTATCTTTCTGTGTACGCTCGGCATTGGCCTTGAACTGGGCGCTCTGGCAGAACTCCTCTAACAGCCAGCCAATAGTGTGAGCCTCTTGCTGTTCTAGTTTGTGGTAAGCAATCCAGATCTCAGCCTCAGTGGCATCATCATCACCGAGCTTGGTTCTGTCTCCGTACTTGTTCTTGCCGTTGATGTATCCAACATAGGGACGGTGGATATATCCCCGCCCCTTCTCATAGGTTACATACTTAGGTAAATTGATACTCTTCCTTTGTTTCGGCAACTTCCTTCACTCCATAATCATCTAACAGCCGCTTGGGAACCATCGGCAACCCACGCCCATCAGTTAGATACTGGATGTTGTTTTCTCTCAGCACGCTTAAGATCTTGGGTCGCTGTTTGGCACTGAAGATAGATTGCAGATCTTCAAACAAATAAAAACCTTCTTTCATTAGTCTATACCTTTAGAAAAAAAGAGTGATTCTTTGGCATGGAGCTGGTGGTGGCAGGCTGGACACAGCCATGTCACATCTAACGGCTTGGTGTAGTCATGATGGTGAGCGTGTAGCTTTGTATCTTCACCACATAACTCGCAAGATTTAGGGCTTTTTAAGTTGTAATGCACTGCACTGTGAGCGCGGTGCTTCTCTCTGTTCTTAGCCCTGTATTCCCGCTGGTATTCAGCACTCTGCCTGTTGCCCCTAGCCCTGTCATAAGCACGGTAATGGAGAATGTTGTCCTCCCTATTGCGTATGACATCCTTCTTAGCGCAGGCCTTGCACTTGTTCAGATGCCCGTCAGCCATACCCTTGTGCCTGTAGTATTCAGTAAGGGGCTTTTCAGCCCCGCATTTAAAACAGGCTTTCATCCTAAAATGGGATCGTATCGTCTGGGGCGAACTGCTTGCCCTGTTGCTGGCCTTGACCCTCCCAAGTATCAAGCACGCCAGACAAAAACATCGTGCCCTTCTCCATCTTTCCCTTACCACTGGCTTGCCTAATCCAGACAGAGACATTCTTTTCTTTGCCATCCATCTTTACCGTGCCCTTGTACACAGGGTGATCGCCCCCCTGCTCGTACTTCTCGTTTTTAAATAAAACGATGCTGTTGCTATCGTCATAGTCGCTCATGCGGCCTCCTCTTTCATTTTCTTAATACACTTGGCTAGGTCACCATCCGCCTGCATTAGCCTGCGCTCCTCAGTTGTCCAGATCCCGCCCTTACTGGGCGCTCTCCACAGGGCAGTGACCACATCCCTCTCCATGTCTGCGTAGTAACCAGCCGCAGTCATCAGATCATCGTTGGCGATAGCTGCCTTGATCTGGTAGATCTCCTCAAGGTTCTCGCGTACCGCATTAGCATGAGCAACCAAGAAGTCATGTTCCTCGCTACCATTATTTTGCTGAGCAATAGCGCCAGCCACTTCATCAGCACTGGCAATCTCAGTGCCAGCCATACCAAAAAATGCAAGCGCCCTACCTACAGCAGATGTCTCGCAGTTCTCAGTTGCACTGGTCTGATTAATCTTCGATGCTCGGCGGTGCTCCTCGGCAATACCGCTTGATACCTGCCGCCCACTAGCATCGGTAATCGTTGCCCGACAAACCACTGTTGCCTCATCAATAGAAAGAATCTCAGTGTGTACACCGTAGTCTGGGTGTGCTGCCCTGAAATCATTGATGCGTCGAGCTACCGTCAGATACTCCTTGCCGTGGATATTGACCACCCCATTGTCTTTTTTAGCCATAATGCTTACCTTATTTGCTAGGGTTAGACGTAGTTATGGCACAGTTTCGTGCCATTAATGGGTGAGTTTAGTAGATTTTTAGTTGGTTTGTCTACTCTTCTGCCGTCATTGACTCGACGATGGTTTGTATAGACTTGAGCTGTTCTGGCTTGAGCATCAGCATCTTGTCAAGCAATCGGCCAATGCGCGCCGACCTCCCTAATTGGTCTGCAGTCAGGCCATCTCCCATCATTACCCTGGCATCTAACCCCAGCGCGTTAGCGATAGCCTCGGCAGTTGTCACTGTCGGCTTTGTTCTGTTTGCCTTTACCACCCAAATTGTTTTCTGACTAATCCCTGACTTGGTAGCAAGGGCGTTAGTTGTTATTGATTCAGCCTCCATATAAGTATGCAGGTTTTGACAATAGTTTGTTGCAAATCTCATAGCCTTTACTCCAATGAAAGACTGGTTTAGTATATTTTTACTACTTTTCCCCAGACAATAGAGATTAACACAGAGGTTATAGCAACATATGTTTAATAAGACCGAGATTGACCATGTTTTATGGCTAGTTAATGAGCGGATGCACGCTCTTTCGCAGAAAAAAGAGACGGATTCATTTGACTCTTCTGGATTAGAGTATTCCCAACTGTTAGATCTTGAGCAAAAACTGCACTCAATGCTGGAGCAGTTTTCTCAGCAGTCAGCAAATATTTAGTATGGAGCAGAAAGAACTCAACGATGTCTTGTTTGCTGCGGACTACACGCTGAAGTTTTATGGCAAGCCTATGGAAAAACTTCATAGGCAGGTGTGGTCTAGGACGGTACTAGATAGCGGATACAGCTCTTTTCAGTGGGCAGAAGCCCTCCGTGAATGGCCCTCTATTGGCAAGTTTGCGCCCCGCCCTTCTGAGATCCTCGACCAGCTCAACCTCAAGCGAGAGAACAAACCCCGCTCTAACGCAACACCAGAACCCCTGACTACTGATTGCCCTGAGCCCATAGCCAAGGCATGGCGCTACTGGATACCCATCTTCTGGGGCCAATCCCTCCCATTTGAGAGCGAGGAGATAGATGACTCAGAGGCTGAGGCATGGCTACTGCTAGTTAATGAAGAAGCCAAGCGCACCAACACCCCTGAGTCTATCCCTGAGAAATTTAGGATTGAGCAGATATGGAACGCTGGTTAGTACAGAACAAAAAACAGGCTGAGTTTTTCAGCAAGTTTGTTCTTGAAGAAGCTGAAGCTGGAAGAGAAAGGCTCTATACCCTAGTCCGCGCTAATAGATCTAACAAACAGAACAACACTCTGCATCTTTTGCTTCGACGCATGGCTCAAGATCTGAATGACGCAGGGTTTGAGATCCCTCATCCCTTCAAAGAAGGGCTTGAAATTCCCTACACCGAACACTCAGTTAAAGAGTTGATCTGGATACCCATCATTGAAGCCATGTTTGGTGTGAGATCCAGCACCGAGCTTGACCCAGCCCAGTTCTCTGAGGCTATGACTACTCTGGTTGACGCAGTTAATCGAAACACAGGCGTATATGTGCCCATCCCCACACAGGAGCTCACCAATGGCCCGTCCTAGCAAAAAATCAGTAACGGAATACCAACCCATAGCCCGAGATTCGGAGGCTCTGTGGGCCTTTGTGGCGGTCTTGGCGCTAACTCTGATTATGCACTTGGTGGAGTATCACTGATGGCTGTGAAAAGAGAAGCCTGCGATGCGTGGTTTTCTAAGTGCGTAAGGCATAGGGATCAGCACCGCTGTCAGTATTGTTTTAACGAAGGAACTGACTGCGCCCACATTTATGGTCGCGCCAGGAAATCTGTCCGCTGGAGCATGGACAACGCCGTAACTCTCTGCCGCTACCACCACCAGTGGTTCGGCTCCAACCCTGTCGCCTTCACTGATTGGCTCACCAAGCTCTATGGCGAAGGCCACATGGACATTCTCAGGGAGAAAGCCAACTCCCTTCTAAAGACTAACAAAGCCCTACGCAAAGAGATCTCAGACCACTACAGGGCTGAGCTTCGTGCTGCTGAGGCCGACCCCAACTACGAAATTGTGAGCTACAACTAATGAACAGGCGTGATGAAATGGCTGAGCAATGTGCCGCCTTCCACCGCCAGCACCCCGAGGTCTGGGATCTGTTTGTTCAGTTCACCAATGAAATGATCCGCAAGGGCTTTAAGAACTACAGCGTTAACGCCATATTTGAGCGGATCAGGTGGGAGAAAGATGCTGGTGGTGACGGCACCGAGTCATTCAAGCTAAACAATAACTACCGCGCGCTATACGCCAGGAGATTTATGAAGATGTACCCCCAGCACGAAGGCTTCTTTAGAACAAGGGAGCAGACCAGCGAAGACAAGCCAGCTACTGGCTTACCCGAGCTGACTCCTGCTGCCTATAGTTAGCAAATTTTTTCCACATGGAACAATCAGACGGGCAAGACAAGACGTGGTTCTTCTTAGGAGAAGACAACGACATCATCTTCTCGCTCACCCTTGAGTGGCAGAAAGGGTACACCCCACCAGCAGAGCTAGTGGAATTAATTGAGTTATACAGCCAAGGCTACCGAAAACAGGATAAGGAGAAAAAATGAGCAAAGCAACAATAGATCAGCTACTTCACTTTATATGCTGCAAAGAGCATGAGCATAGGGAAAGCCATGACGAGTGCGTTCAGTATTACAACGAGCAATTAGAAAAATGTATTGACCACATTGATGATTTAAACAGATACATAATTAAACTTCAGAAATTGGTCGTAGATAAAGAAGGAGTAGTAGACGCTACTGATTGTCCATACCTAGACACAAGCGATATAAAACCAGTACGAGTAGTGGCCTACCGATAATAGACTAACTACTTCCGCTTAGGGCCATAACCCCTGCCATGTCCTACTGAGGATTTGGCGGGGGACTTACCGTCTCTTCGAGTTCGATCCCATGCGCCATTCTTGGGTGGGGTGATGTTGTGGTGAACTGCCACAATCTTGTCCCCTCCCCGCTTCTTCTTAGCTCTGGCAGCAGAGGCTGAGTCAGCAATAATCCCTGTGTTCCTTCCCTCAAAGAAGTATCTATTAGGCATGGTATCTCCTACGGCATCATGTCGAGCGCGGCAAACATCCGCGTTCTAGCGTTAGGGTCTTCTGTGCTGCGGTTAACTGTCTCAAGGTAAGTAGTCAGGCCGTCAGGAAATAGCACCTGGGCGGGGCTACCCTTCAGCCTACGCTCTACATCCCTCATCCCCATGGTGATATTGTTCAACATCCCACTGCGAGGAGCACTAATCATCCCGCTATCTTTAACCTGCGGGTTAGCCAGAGCAGATGTCGAGCCACCAATCCCGGCAATTGGCAGGATTGCTTTATAAATATCAGCCAACGGCTTAGGGTTGCCTTTCTTGTAAGCGATTTCTGCGTCAGTCAGTGCCGCCTTCTGCTCTGGTGACAGCTTTTCCTTAACACTAAATCGCTTTACACCATCCGGATCAGCGCCATTCACCGCACTAATCACGGCATTATCGTCCATGAGCTTTTGCTCTTTACCTGTTTTTAACCTGCGATCCTGATTAGCACTGCGGGTTTGAGCATCCCCCAAAGTGATGTCACCATCTGCAACCTGATGCGCAAGACCAGGATTAATATCCATTTCCTCAACCATGATCTTGGCCTGCTGATCCTTCAACATTTGAGGCTGCTTCAGCACCATCTGGTCAGCCACCTCCCTTGATACACCAAGGGTTTTCTCCAGCTCTCTAGCAATCTTCACGGTATCGCCAGGGTGCTTCTGAAAGGCTTTTTCTATTGCCAAGATAACTTGCTTCTTCATCTTTCTATCTGCTTTAACATCCCAACTTTCTGCAACACCATCTCTTGGGGGTCTTTAACTACGGGCCTGATGTCTACATTGCCGAACGTGGCCCCTTCTACATTCTGAGCCACGTTCTCAATCATGTTCTGGGTAAACTGAACTGGCTGCTTGACCAACGGGAACTGCGCTATGGGGTACAACGGGCCTTGCTCTCCGCTAAGGGTGTCAACAATGTCCTTACCTGTCTCAAACGGAATATCTACAGCGATAGGCACAAGGCTCTCAGCAAAAGCTCGCAGTACGCCAACCTCATTAATCCTGCCCCACTGGTAATCATTGAGGCCAAGGGTGTTAACCGAGGCCGTAGACAGCATCTGATCTGCCATGCCCATGAAAACCCCGCTTAGATCCCAGTTGCCATCCCCAAACAACCACTGTCGGGACTCATTAAGCAGGCCAAACGAACTGCCCACCACTGCGGCATACATACCCAGGTACTTGTAAGCCTCTTTGGGGTTGCCCTTCCTAAAGTTCTCGACCACCTTCCACATCAGGATGCCTTGCTGCTTGCTGGCAAAGCCCCGCAATGCCCACATTGGGCGCAGGTTAGGATTCCTCGCCCATGCAGAGCTACGACCAGAGGCAGAGATCAACTGCTGCTGACCCAGCGCGGCAAAGGCCAAGTCCTCAACTAACTCAAAGTCCTTACCCTGATACTTTTTAAAGTCTGCTCCGTTCTTTTTGAGTGCGACAGTCAGCCTATTCATATCTGTGGGCTTAAGATAAAAGCCCCAGTTCTGATTGATCTTGCCGGTCTTGGCCTCTCTGACTAACTGCTCGAGAATCACGTTGAGTGTGGCGTTCTTGGAATAAATATCAGTACGCTGAAACTGAGACCACTTCATCATCTTGTCAGTGAGCTCGCGGGTGCTGTCAGCCCACCACTTCTGGCTAAAGCCTGGGCTAGTTTCCATGCGAGTGACCTGATTGGTGTGAGTGTTTAAAAACTCACCCACGTTCTGGTCAATACCCGACTCCATGACATCAGCCCCAGCTCTGTTTCTGTATGCCCTATTCAGAGCCCCAAGCATTTCACTGGGGGGGACCTCAAAATTAACCACCGCCATAGCTGGATCGTGGAGGTT
>Ga0213859_10000101_pt1 | contig 37914 bp, 42 predicted proteins | sample PICome_2_FD_160133 | JGI IMG/M metagenome (GOLD analysis project Ga0213859, IMG submission 160133) | Coastal seawater microbial communities near Pivers Island, North Carolina, United States - PICO304 | ecosystem: Environmental > Aquatic > Marine > Coastal | place: USA: North Carolina...
GCATTAATGTTCTTACCATCAATCTCTAATTGCATTCCAAACTCTACTATTTGTGCTAAGATGTTGTTCACCTCACCTTCAATCATTGGTAGGGATTTTTCAATCAACTCATAAGATACCCCATCTTTAGAAAGGGCATTTAAGTAAAAATCAAATAATTTAGATTGTTCTTCTAATTGTTTTACTTCTTGAATTCTATCTTCAATGGTTTCTTTTTGGTTTTGAAGAGCAGAAACTTTACCATTTAATTTAAGAATATCAGAGTTAACTCCTTTTAATTCATCTTTAACAATTGATAACTTTTCTCTAACTCCACTTATCTCAGTTCTTATTTCTTTATTCTTATTGATTTGTTTTTCGTTCTTATAATATTCTTCAATAAGTTGTTCTTGTTGAGTAAGTTGCTGTGAATTTCGTAATTCTTCGGTCTCAATTGTTGATAACTTGTTAATAAGTCCACTAATCTCTCTATCTAACTTATCTTCTTTATCTTTCGCATCTTGAAATTTATCCCATTCTGTTTCATAATCTTTAAAAGAATCAATACTAATATTTAAATCTAATCTATTTTTTATATAGAATTGTAATTTATCTTCAACTTCTTTTATTTCAGATTCTACCTTTTCTTTTGTTTCTAAAATAGATTTAGAATTTTCCATACAGATATCACAATCCTCATTGTACTTATGTGAATCTAAATGCTCTTTTCTTTCGTATAAAGAATCTTTTTTAATATTAATTTTTTCTATTTCAGTATCTACATCAGAAACACTTGATTTTAAGTTTTGTAATGTACTGATTCCTTTTTCTAAATCTTCTTCATCAAATTTATCAAGAATTTCCTCCAAAGTTATTTGCTGTTCCTCTCTAAATGTAATTCTATCTTGTATAGATTCTTTTTGATTTTGAATATCCTCTTTCTTGTTTTCGAGGGTTTTCAATCTTTTTTCTAACTCACCAATTGATACACCACTATCGGAATTTAACTTTACGATTTTCTCATTGAGTTTAATGATTTGTCTGTTTAGTAAATCCTCTTCCTCTTTTAAAGCCTTTTGATTTAATTCAGATAACTTATAAAGGTTTTTGTTTTCTTTTAAATCAGTGTCGATTTTCGCTAATTTTGTCGTAAAATCATCGGACTTGAATTTTCTGATAAGTGTTGCATTATCCCTATTCTCATCTGCAGCCTTTTGGTATAATTTATCAAAGATATCTACTCCAATGAATTGTGAGAGTATTTCTTTTCTTTCACTTTGTGATTTATCAATAAAAAGTGCATTGTTTCCTTGTAGGGAAAGAGCAGTTAGAACAAAGTCCTCAAACTTACCTAAGTACTTTTCAATGTTCTTGTTTGTATCTTTTCTTTGTTCACCATTAAGAGATTCTACCACTCCCCCATCTTCTTTCCAAAAATCTACATCTACTTTAACAGAGGTTCCTTTTCTAACATATCTAGCTCTTCTTTCAATGAAGTAATCTACTCCATCTATCTCAAAGTTAAACTTACAATAAAACTTATCCTTACGATTGTTTAAAACATTCTTAGCAAAGGTTGTACGAGATGTTTTATCATAGATACAAAAAGAAAGTGCATCCCACATAGAAGATTTACCTGAAGCATTAGGAGCAAAGATACCCATGATACCTTGTGCTTTATCAAATCGGATTAAATTACCTTCTCCATAAGAGAACATATTAGAGAACTCAAATGTCTTAGGAGTCCAAAGAATATTACCTGCTACATCTGATGTATCTATCTGTCCATTAAGTTCTGTATTGATTTGTTCTATCTTATCTAACTCATCTGATTCTAAAAGATATTGTCTTTCTAAGTAATCTCTAATGAGTGAGTTTTGGAAAGTTTCGTTTTTAACATCACCAACAATGTTTTTGTTTACTTGAGTATTTGTTTTTAATTGTCCAATTGTATCAGTTCTTGTTACAGTAACTTCTGCAACTTTGAATAACTTTTTAAGTTCGGTGATACGAAGTTTCATATCACTTGCTTCAGTATTTGTAAATCTCAATCTTAATCTTGGATACTTTGGAAGTTTTGTACCAACCTCATCGTACACCCATTGTGGTATCTTTCCATCTACCACATCAACGGTTAAGAACCCATAATCATTGTGAATGTGATGTTCTGTAAAAGTTCGTGTTGGAATATCCCAAAGTAAGTAACCATGATTTTCGAGTAACTCTCCATGATTCTGTTGAATCATAGAACCCGCATAGGCAACCCACTCATATCCTTCACCAAAAGTTTGTCTTTTGTGGATATCACCCAACATGGCCATATCGAATCCATCAAACATATCCACTTGGAATGAGTTTGAAGAAACGGTATAGCCGATATCAGTTTGAGCTTTGTTTACTGGTCCATGAAATAAAACGATTTTATTTTCTCCATCAACGGTATCTCCTTTAGGCCAATTTTCCTTGTTATCCAATATAGAATAGACAACGAAAGTAAGATTATGGATATTATAGATACCAGTATCACGAAGATAATGAATTCGATTATTTCCAAGATTTTCGATAATTGGTGTGAGTACATCTAATCTGTGGGAATTATTTAAATTACAATCGTGGTTACCTGTGATTAACACAGTTTCTCTTAACTTCGCACACTCGGTGAGAAACCAACTAATTTCGTGTACGAGTTCAGGTGACATCTCAGTTTTAGCATGAGCAATATCACCAGCAATATAAATGAGGGAATCCTCAATTTTATCTTCTTTAACCTGTTTTAAGAATTTTTTGAATACTTGTTTGTATTCCTTGTGTCTTTGGAGATTACGAATATGTAAATCTGCCAAATGGTAAACTTTATTTATTATCATAAACCTTTTAATTTTTGTGATATAATATCACCGAATCCAGTCTCTTCTGTTTCTTTAAGTTTTGAATTAATTTTAGAGAATCCCATATCAGATGCATCTTTATCTGATGGTTTAATATTTTTTGTAGTGATTCCTTGATTTTGGAATTGCATAGTGTAATATAACGCTTGTTCTTGTGCATCTTCATCGAGTAAAATGTTTATACTCTTAACACCCTTTTTATATATAGTATCATTTAAACTTTTTGGTACGAACTTACCAAGTAGAGGGATTACATTTCGCTTCACTGCCATAGCATCAAATACTCCCTCTACTAAGGTAATGGGTTCATTCCAATTTATTTGGTTTTCGAAGATGATAACATTTTTCGAAACCGGCGGATTTTTGTATTTAAACTTTTCCTCACCAAATACAGACCGTGCGATGAAGTAATTGAGTCTATTATCAGAATCATAAGATGGAATAATAATACGATTGGCATAATGGCCAGTATCACAATAACCGATATTATATCTTCTAATATCCTCTTTGGTAATACCTCTTTGTTTTGCATAATCCCAAACCTTTCTGAACAAAGGGTTTAATCCCTTTGGTTCTTTTAGTAGTGATTGAAACTCATTTGGTAACCTAAGTTCTACCTTTTCTTCTTCGGTATCTTTTGAATATACAACATAATCATCACCATAGATTTCGTATAATTTCTTTAATTTACGAGAATCTACATGAAGTCTTTTTAATAACCTTTGTATCTTTCTACCTTTTGCATCACAAACCCAACAATGCCAATATTGAGTTTTTAAGTTAACTTGTAACTTTTTCTTATGGTGATGACAAAATGGACAATAGTGAGCTTGTTCATCGTTTTTCATTGATGTACCAACCCCCAACACCTCATCTAATATTGTTATAACCTGTTGTTTATCGTGGTGTGATAGCATATTTTACCTTTAAACTGATACAAATATACGAAAAATATTTTAATTATCCAAGTCTTTTCTAAAAAACTTTCCTAATATATTATCATTTAAAGAAAGTTCATCTGATAAAACTTTGTGTTGAAATAACTCTTCAACTTCGTAATAAGTTAATGATTTTGGTGTTTTACAAAATTTTAGAATTTTTAATTCCAATGAATCATTAAAATCATCCAAATTATCACTTAATCTGGCCGCTTCTTGTTCGTGAAACCAAAGTTGTACTGTTGTGTTTGATGAACGATATTCTAACCATTTAGATTCTTTAACCACTTTTCTTTTTCTTTTATAACCTTTAAGTGGTGGTAAAGTTCTGTGTGAATATAAAGATTTTTTTCCTATATAATATTCACCAGTTTGGTGATTCGTTATTTTATAAATAAATCCGATAGTACCTTCTGGCATATCTGATATCTCTGTAATAGGTCTACCTTGGTATGTCCAACCCATAGTTAAAAATTTTAAAGTCATTATAATATACCTCCTTTACAAAATCCTCAGCCCATTTTTTGTTTTTGTAGAAAGAATAATAATATTCTTCTTGATTCAAATTTGGGTGATTTGCGTAAATAGGATTTCTATTTAAGTGTTCAAGTTTTCCTTGAACATTGATTCTATTCAAAACTGATATAAAATCTTTGTTTAGATTTTCATATTTTCCTATGAAGTCTACTTTTTTGTTAGAAGTTTTACCTTCGTTTACATAGTATGTTTGTGGTAAAAACCAAACATCATTTAAATTAATTGTATTAATAAATTCTTTTAAATCCGATGAGTATTGATTTTTTCGTACACCATGTTTCCACGCAGATAAAAATCGTGTATATGGATTTCTTACAAATGTAAATGTAAATAAATCATCGGTTGGTAGTAATCTAATTGAATCATGGGAAGTTAAAAACTCAGTATTTTTATCTGTTTGTAATACTTTGTTTATAGATGTACCACCAGTTTTTGGGATATGGATAAATGCCCAATTACTTGAAAGATTGTAAAGTAAACTCAAAATTGAATTTTTATCGTTCTACTGAATCAGAATATTTTTTCTGATTTAATTTTCCACCTCTTGCCTGTGAAAGTGCTTTTTCATCTTTGTGAAGTTTGTTTCCAGAATCAGCTGAAAGAGGAGTTTTATCCTTGCTCTTATCTGCTAATTTAGAAAATTCTGATTTGTTGTATAATTCTTCAATTGAAGCCATAATAGTTCTCCTTTGTTAATATAAATATAGTTTAAGTATCAAAACGAATAATAAAGTTCAAATCGTAATCTGGTAAATTCTTTATTGGTGTTGGTAGTTTTGCAACAGCAATCATGTTGAGGTCATTATCATATAAACCAATAGTTGTAATATATGGTGCTAAATATGAACCAGTCGGGTCTATCGAAGATGATTCATAATAATCTTCCCAAGAACCACTTACTGTTGTATCATATGTACTTACATAATCATCTTTTCGTTTTATATCTAATACTTCTTTAATTGTTTTAGTTCCTGCAGGGAATCCATTTGTTACAGCGGTTGTTGTAAAATCGTATGAACCACTTAAAGTTACTTCCACTGCAGATGGATTTTGTGAATAGTTAAATTCACCAGCATCTACACTAACCAATACTTCTGTTTCATGTAATGTTTTTGTACTTTTATAAGTTAAAGAATAATCAGGACCAACACCACCTGGTTTTGTAAAAACAAATAAACCATCTGAATAAAAAACATTACCATAAGATATTTTATCAATATTCAATCCACTAATATCTATATCGGTTGTAGTTTCTAATGTTTGTGTTTCAAAATCTATATTCGCAAATATTACACCATCATTACTTGAACCATAAGTTAAAACAGTTTCTCCTGTTTCTAAATCTAAATCATCTATTGTGAGTGTAAATGTTTCACTATCATTATCTTCTATTACTAAAGTAGCGGTTTCCCAATCTAAAGATATAAGAGTATATAATGGTGTGTCGGTTGTTAGTACACCATTTTCATCATCTTGAAACTCTACTGAATTTGTATTATCAACAAAACGAACACTACCTGGTTTAATTTTTGTACCATATTTTACTTGTGGTAATGATAAAATATTAATTTCTGATACATCTTTTCTTTCTGATGCTACATTTGCAATATTGTTTACACTACCATATAAAGTAAATACATTAGAATCATTTCTATAATACTTAGCCTTTATAGATTTATATTGAGATTTATTTTCTGATAAAGATGCGGTAGATATTTGATAATCTGCATTAGTAACTGTCCATTCTTTATAGGTATTAAAAGAACGTCTGTTAACATTTGATTTTGGAATTGTCTTTAACATATATGCATTACTCCTCTATATAAATATATGGAAATAAAAAACCCCATACTCGATGGGGTTTATTAATGTTTAATGTATGTACCTATTGTTTAGAAATCAAGTTTTACTTTGATTAATACTTCTTTATCAAATGATTTAGGGATTGGTTGTGATGTTTTAGCCACTGCAATCATTTCGTTTGCATCATTGTATAAACCAACAGTTGTAATAAATGTATTTGGATTTGTTTCAAAAGTTGATTCTGCAAAAGTTCCATCTGAACCAGTTACAAATGATGGGTTATTAGAGAAATTAAATTCTCTGTTTGTTGCTCTTACAAAGTAATGAGAAGTAGAAACATTTTCTGTTCTTCTTGCTTCGAAATCAGCACCCAACTCGATTGATTCAACTAATCTTAAATGGTTTTTAGCACTTGTAGTTGTTGATAAACTTCCTTTTAAATCTCTACCATGAACACTTCCAAGTGAACTTGAAATTGCTGTTGGGTTAAGTACGATTAATCCCATATCAGGATAAAATAATCCAAATCCTTCACCATTTACACCATAGTTAGAATTGATTGTTGCTGCGTTTTCAGTACCTAAGTTTAACGAACCACTTACTACATTGAATACTCTACCAGCTTTACCAACTGTATCATCGAATTTCTTACCACTATCATCAATTAATGTAGTTGTACCCAATGAACCACTTAATTTAAGTGACCAGTTTCCAGCATCCATTTTTTCTTTATATCTTCCTCTTGCAACATTGATTACATAGATGGCATCTGAATCATATGTTCCTGCGGTTGATGAAGATACAAATGTAAATTGAGTATCATCTTGTTCTAAAAGAATTTGTTTATACTGAGCATAAGTTGCTTTAGTTTCTAAAGTAGATGAATCACTTGTAGAAAGAGATGGTGAACCATATCCTAATCTATGTCCATAAGCTACTGAGAATTGTACTGATGAAGTTGCTGCTGTATCATAAACATTGTAGTAATATTTACCACTTGTTGCAGATGCTTGTGCAGATGATGTATAAAAAGAAGTTAAACTTCCTGTATCACCACTCCATAGACCTGTTGTTACTACTTGTATTTTACCAGAAATTTGGTCAAATTCACCAAATCTTTTGTAGATACCATTTGATATCTGACCACCGGTACTTCCCAACTTATCACCACCAGATAAATACTGGTTGATAATTGAGGTTAATTGCTCAGAAGTAAGATTACCTTGTTGATTAGAAAGGTATTCACTTAACTGTGCCGTTAAATTTGCTCCTGCTTGTCCTGTAATTTGTGCCATCTTATTTTTTTCCTATTATTAACTTGGTTGTACATAAGTAACTGTTACTGGGATTGATTGTGAACCACCAGTTTCATTACCATATACAGTAATAGTTGTTTTAATTGTTGTTGTAATATTCGGATTAGGAATAAATACAAATGTTAAACCTGTCTCAACGGCTGCAGTTGTAGTAATCTCATCACCTAAGAATGATGGTACTGTTCCTGCTCCGCTCGATATTCCACTACCAACGATTGAACCTGCGTTCTTATTAGAAAGAATTACAGTATATCCACTTTGTGCGTTTCCACTTGGTGAAGTTGTTGGTGAAAGTTGTACTTGTCCTGAATTTTGGTTTACTGATATAGAAGGGACACCAAACTCAACTTTAGGAATTTTAGTAGTACCTTTTGGTAAGGTAACTAACTTATATTTTAAAACTTGAGTCTCATCAGGAGATGCTTCAGTAATTGGGATTGCCTTAATTGCCGAATCATAATATGCACTTCCTTTTGGATGTGCTGGTTCATAAAGGGTATAATCTACTTCATCATCACCTAAAGCGAACTTTGTGATGTTTAAACCTTGTCCAGCTGCTAACTTCTCTCTACCCTTCTTAGTAAGAATAGCATCTACTGTGATTTCGGTGTTATCTAAATAAGCCATAATTTAAATTCCTTGTTATTGTTATTCAATATATAAATATAACTATTTTATAAAATCAATTAATCTACTTCTAAAATTGGTTCTCCACTACCTCTACTACTATCAGATACTCTTAATGTATTCGGATTAGTTGTAAATGTTTGTACAGGTGAACCACCATCTAATGTGGTTGCTTGAGTTTGTTTTGAACCATTAAAATATGAATTTTCTAAACCAGTTGTTAAATCACCAACATTTCTGTAATGTAATGGGAAATGTCCATCAAGTGGTGTAACTTGAGAAATATTACCACCAACAATTGGGTCAGATGATTCTAATCCATTTGAGCCAGTAAATGGTAAAATATTTACAACTTGTTTATATTTTGTTTGAGTTACAAATTCTACACCTAACGATGGGTCATTAGAATTAATATTTTGTGGTACATCTTCTGTATAAGATTGTTTTAATAAAAATACTTTTACTCTATCTTTTGTAATTGTATTGTTTACTAATCTTGTTCTAATCGAATAAGAACCACTTCCATATAAACCAAATCCAGCAACAGTTAGTGATTCGGGGTCCATACCTATTTGTTGATATTGTGTTGAATCGTATTGACCAGTTACAGAACCAGTTATTTGTGCATTAACAGTAAATGAAATACCACCCATATCTGAACCAGAGTTTCTTGTTATAGTTCCTTCTAATGTTGTAGTATCTTCTGTTTGTATAGTTCCTTCATAGTTGTCTTTTGTAGAAGTTATAATTACATCTGATTCTGCATCTACTGTACCTATATATTGTGGGTTTGTACCAACTAAGTTTACATCTTGTGATGCTGAGATAATCATATTGTATTGAGGATTATCCGATGTAACATTTACATCTTGTTCTACATCAATTGAAGATGTATAAGTTGGATAAAGACCACTTGGTTTAGTCCACTTTGTTTTACTTCTTTCAAGAATATGTGGTTCAATTAATAAACCTTTTGCAACTTGTGCTCTTGCAGGTACTAAAGATTCTAATGTTTTGAAAAGTGATTTATCAATATATCTTACTAACTGAATATATTCATGTAAGTTAAGAGTATATCTACTAAAGTAATAATTTCTTAATGTTTTTAAATCTGAGTATTCATCTGAATATTCATCACCAGGATTACCAATATAGTTATCAATATTAAATTCACCCAATCCTTTTAAAATATCTAAATTGATTTCTTTAATTGGTGAAAAGAATAATCCTAATCTATTTGAATCAACAGGTGATTGGTCAAATGATTTTTTGGTTGCTCTTTGTCTATATGATAAATCAATTAATTTTGTTTGTGATTCAAATCTTACTTTATTTGCAAAATTAAATCCTGTTGATGGAACATTTGCAGTTACATCTCTATCATAAGGAGTGTATTGATATGGATAATCAGTAACACTACTAAAGTTTGATGCAGTAGAATAAGTTGTATAAGATGTTGTTAGAGCAACATTCTTAATTGCAGTATCACCACCACTATGTCTATTCTTTGGATATTCAAAATCATTTCTAAATATTAAATCATGAGTAGATGCTGAAATATGGTTACCATCTATAGCATCTGGAAATAAAGTGTGGTTATCAACTCTTGATTCTGATAGTGGTGTTCTCCATAATCTAAATTCATCAATAGATGAAGTAGCGGTTCCAGCATCTCCACCAAGTGTTAGTTCACTACCACTCTTCCACGATGAAACACCTGAAATAGTTAAACTACCACTTACGTTTGTTCTGATTCTTTCTTGGAATCCTTCTTTTGCATAAATTGTAAATACATCATCTCCATCCGATACCTCTTTACTAACTACTACATGAGTATATTCATCATTAAAGAAAGAACCAGTATCAGTTGATGCGGAATATATTGTTCCACTACCACTAACTCTAAGTTCAAATTTAGCCAAAGAACCAGTATCTTTTAATAAGTGTAATGACCAACCATCTGTTTGTAATAATCTTTGGTCTTGTCTATCTTGTGTATTAATTCTAAACTCTACAGCGTTTGGATAATCTGTACTTAAATCATTACTGAATTGTTTCCAAGGTACAGTTATAGCTGCACTATTATTTAAATTAATAGCGGCAGTTCTATCTTCAAATGTGTATTTAGTAGTACCAGATTGAGATGGGTCTTTAGGTCCTCCAAACTCCATTATCGTTAACAATGAAGCAGGTACACCATAACAACTCATAGCTGCATGAAGTGCTCTCTTTGTACCTTTGTGCTTATTAAGATATGGTAAGTTGTTTAGTAATCTTCTCCAAATTTCTTGTTGTCTATCTTTTGCACTTAATGTTGATTTTTGTGAACCATCTTCTCTTAAATTTTTATTTTTATCCCAATATCCAAATGCATATTCCCATAATAACTGAGATTCTGCACCTGTATCTGCATTGAATCCAAACGATTCTAATAGATGATAAACTAAATCACTATTGATTCCTTTATCAAACTTATGTTCTAATTTTTTAGACCTTGAAATTCCTTTGATGTGTGTATATAAAGTATCAAAGTGTTGACCAATCATATCAAAGAATAAAATAAACTCATCATTCTTATCATCAAGTTTAATGTACTCTGGTAAGTTATAAGATAATCTTGATGTGTTATTATTATCATAGTAACGAGAAGATGATATGATATGAGAGTACCAACCTTGAGCCTCAATTGAACCCGTTGATAACAAACTACCAGTACCATTTGTTTTAGGATATGCAAGTGCATAACCATCAACACTTGTATCTATCGATGAACTTGTATATAAGAATTTTTCGAATGCATCGAATCCTTTCTTAACATCATTAATCTGTTTTTCTAACTTTGTTTTTTGATTTGTTAAAGATACAGTAGATTCTTTAGTATCTATTTCATCAATTTTATTTTGGTATATTTCTAACAATTCTACTTTATAGAAAAAGTTTGCACTTCTTTCTTCTGCAGATGAATACTTAACAAAATCTTCCCAATTATATTCTTTTAACCCAAATGGTAAAACTAAATCACCACTACCACTATATTCTTCAAATACCTTTTCTTTTTGTTTTACAAAATCTATATCAAGATTTGATAAACTAAAATTACTTGATGATACAAATTCATTTATTACTTCTGCAGATGTGTTTGAACCACTCGCAACCAAATCATCTAAAATTTGATATCCAATAGAATCGGTAACATTTAAATTAAAGTTTGGTGTTAATGGTGTACATAAATTAGAAAAATCTTCTGTTATTTCTATATCATCAATTAAAGGTACTGATTGTATTTTAGAAACCCAAAGTGTATCATTTGTTCCAATATTACGAGGAAGTGGTTCGTATAATTTTAAAACAAGTGATTTTTCTACATTTCTGTATTTAGTTTCATTTGTAGTTTCATCTGTATATTCTTCTGCAAATGTAGCGTTATCAATTGCCCAAGTAGAAATTAATTTATTATTACCATCTCCTAAGTGTAGGTAGTGTGTTAATAACTTCGAACTATTTTCTGTTAATTTATTTGTATCAATATTTGATAAGAAGGCCTTTCTTAAATCTGCAATTACCTTTCCTCTTCTAAGTTTTAAATCTGCTTTATCAAATGTAATAGTAATTCTTTCTTCTTTACCCTCTGTTAATTCATCTCCTTCTGCATTAAATGGTATTAGTAATAAATCGAAAGATATAATATTTGCATTAGCATCAAGTCTATCACCCGCCTTTCTTAAAACATCTTCTACATTAAATGTTGCTGCTCCTGCCTTTGAAAACTGACCTAAGAATGTTTGTGTCGTTCTCTTTCCAACAAATACATTAATATAATTTGTATTAATACTTTGCCAAGAGATTTTGAAAGGAACATCATATTCTTTAAAATCTGCACCTTTTATATTTTGTGGATACTTAACATGAGTAATATCAGGACCAGGTATATAATTTTTAGATATAACATTAACTACTACCTTTTTATAATCACCACTCCCACCTCTTTCTGAAATAGGCTGTAAGTAAATTGTATATTGTCCAACTCCGTTTAAGAAATCACTTGGAGTTAGTATCAAAGAACCACTCCTTGCTATTTTTTTCTTATTGTTTCCTAATTGGAAAATAACATGGTCTGAATACGATGTTGTATAAGGAATTTTTAATGTTTCTAATTGTTTTAGATTACCACCTCCACCAATATTGTATGTTACACTATCGAAATCAACTCTAATGTTTGGTTTCTGTGGGTCTGGTGGAAACTCTACTCTTGATGCCCTTACCTTAATAGTTTGATATAAATCTATTTTCTTAAAATCAGCATCAACGGAGTTTATACTATATTTTGGAGCTTTACTTAAAGAATCGGAATAATATTCATATTTTACATCGTGTGTATAATCAGAAATTCCAACACCTACAAACTTTATTGTTGGTGGTACTTTTGGATTATCAACTGAAATTGTTAACTTACCACTTGATGGTAAATTACCAGATTCACCCCAAGATGTAAAGTATTGTATAATACCCTCACCTGCCAAATCACACTCTACATCAGTTACATATGGAATTGGTAATGGTGGTGGGTTTGTATCTTCTAAAGTAAATTGTAATGTTGCACTTGCAAAAGCACTCTCTCTATCGTTTCCTTGTATGGTTACCCCTAAACCTTTTGTATCTAACTCAGAATCATATGGTCTTGCGAATAAACTTTTTGTGATACCATTAGAGGAAGATTTTTTTTCTATTACAAATGTATAATAATCAAATGAAATATTACCAAGAATTAATTCTGGTCTTGGAGCTATAGATGTTTGATAAACTGGTTGTGAATATCCGAGATATATGTTTGGTATGGCCTGGTTTCCAAAACCAGATAATGCTAATGGAGTTGAACCAATGTTTCTAATTTCTGGTGTTAAATAATCACCATAAGATTTTATAGCATCACCTGTTATAGAAACTCCAATGTTTTGAAAACTTGCTTCTTCTAAAATTACATCTGACTCTGGTAATAAATCTCTAATCGGTTTTATTTCTTGAGTTACTGTTTGTCTAAATGCGATTAAGGTATATTCTTCTTTAGATTTACCACTCGTATTATTAACACTAATTGTTGTTGGTGATAAAACTTCAGTTGCAGAAAATGAAATAGAATTTTTTTCTGTTTTTGTAAAGTTTTTTCCATTAACAAGAATTTGACCTATTCTTTTATTCGCATTTAAAGTTAATGTAATGGTTTTATTTTTTGCAGTTCTTTCAGGTACTTCATAAGAACAACTACCATCATCTACTGTTGCAAGTGGGTTGTAGTTTAATGAATTAGGGTCCATACAACCTCGTATGATATTAATTGGTGAACCATTACCACCAGTAGGTAATTGATTTGGGTTACCACCCTCATACAAATCATCTGGTTCAAATCTATTAGAACCATTACCATATTGTTCATCAAACTTTCTAAAGTTTTCTAAATTATTTTGTGTTCTTAGATTTCCATCAATACCAATAGATACCGTACCATCCGAGTTATAGACAACTTGAGATGCAACCACAGCATCACCAGGTTGTATAGGTGGTGGTGCTCCACCAGGATTTGAATCTAAAATCACTCTTGGTGTTCCAGATACATAATCATCATATGGGTCTTTTACTCTAATATCCATTATTTATAATTCCTATTTGGTACTGGTCTATCTACTCTATCACCAGGATTAGTAAATGGGTTAACTTCTTCTATATTATCTTCAAACATTACATCATCTCGATTAAAACCTCCACCACCTCCACCGCCAGAGCCAGTAGAACTTCCACCTCCTATTGGGGTATTATCACTTGGTTCATCTCTTTCAGTTACACATGGTCCAAGTTTAATAATTTTCATTCCCATAATTTCAGAAATAGTTCCTTCTTGTGCACATAATGTAATTTCACCACCAGCTGGTATTTCTCTTGATGTTTTTAAATTTCCTAATTCATCTTTGTAGGTTACAGTTATAGATTGTCCTCTAAAAACATCATCTTCAACTTCATCATAAAAATATCTTCCTGTTGTGAAGGTGTTTGCTCTATATTCCGTATTAAAGAAATCATTACCCTCTTCGGGTCTACCTCCACTATAAATATAATTTTTAATAGTAAGGTTTTTGATACGATATAACGATGTAGTCTTTTTTCTTAGTTCTTTTGGATACTCTCTAACATCACCAACAAAAGAAACTTTACCTACTTGATGTACAACTGTAAATGAATCAAACTCAATACCTTTTTTGTTTCTTACAACACCGTCTTTATCAGTATAATCAATTTCTCCAATATCAGACCAAATATAATATTTTTTCTTAACTATTTTTACTTGTTCTTCATATTCACAACTTCCATCATCAATATTTGCCTGTGGATTATAGTTTAATGAATTAGGGTCTGTACATCCATAGATATTTTTTTCTTCTTCATCGTATAAACAACTACCATCATCTTCTGTTGCCTCAGGATTATAATTTTTAGATTCGGGGTCTGTACAACCTCTTACAACACCACTTACATCATCTGGTATATCAGATTCATAAATGTTACCAGATGTAGTTGTTTTTAAAATATTTTTTACAGCATCTAAAGTAATCTGTTCTTCTTTTGTTAAAATATTATCTTTTATAATATCTCTTTTAAATAAAAATTTATCGATAATATTAAGTAAAGAAGTTTCTAAATCATTTTGTAATTCTTTTAATGAAAGTTCAATACATTCTTTTTTGTTGTTAAGTGGTTTACCATAATTTAAATTATTTACATCCCAACCATAGCCATCTACATAATATTTTATAGATTCAATCCACTTATCTCTAAGTTTTAATAAAAATTCATCAAAGTTATTTATTTTAAATTCTTTCTGAATTAATTTAATATATTTTAAGCCATCAGATTCTTTTCCTTTTATTAGAGTAATATAATCTTTTATGTTTTGTACCTTTACACTATCAATATATTCTCTAATGTTGTATATTACATCATCCCTAAAATATTTTTCATCAGTAAATACAGAATACCTTTTTTCTAAATCTTTATCTGCAGCTTTATTTTTTAAAGGTAATAATCTAACCTCTGTTCTTGATGGTGATATCTCATGTATCCAAACTTTATCATTTGGTAATTCAGAACCTATCCTTCTATTAAGAAAAGTAATCTGAGTTTTGAATACTCCCATGTTATATCCCGAATCAATGATAAGTTGCTGTAAATCAACAACATAATCATCTGAATCATTCATTGTGTTTGAATATGGGTTACGAGGTAGGTTAATAAAATATTTTTTATAATCTTCATCTTCAACAGAAATATATCTTACCAACTTTCCATCTTCACCTTGAGGCAATTGATTTCCACTTGAATCATAAAGTATGAACTCAATCATATCTTCACAGCCCAATCCATAGGTTGCTTTAGTTAATTCCTTTTCAAAGATTTTCCTATCTTCAGATTCAACTAAATATCCCTTTCGGTCTACTATTTCTTTAAAGTCTTTAATTGCCATAATTAATTACTATTTAAATATCTTTGGTAAAGTTTATCTCCACCATTGAAATCATAAACTGCATAACATAATTGTTTGCCCACTAAATGAGTTAGATAACCTCTTAAATTACTTTTTGGTAATACACCCATTTGATGTGCCATCCACTCAGTCCAAGGCTTAACAAAGAAGTTTACAATAGGTGAATATTGTGGTTTTCTTCTCATAAACTCTACAACTTTTCTTGCCCACATTTGATAACCAATTACCAATCTTGGGTCTTTATCAAACATCATATCACCATACCTTTCATCCGCATCCCAAATAAGTTGTGGGATAAATCCTTGATGATAAAGTTCATTACAAATAATTTTTTTCTTTTTAGAATTTGCTGCTGTAGTAGCTGTATTCTGAGCTGCCTTCACTTGTTGTTCCATTGTTTTCAATTGAGCTTCAAACACCTTTGAGTTTGTTTCAATTGTTTGTTGTAGTGTTTCGTTTGCCGCTTGTAATGATTTAACAATTTCTTTTTCAGCATCTAACTGAGATTGTAGTGTTTCTTTTTGTGCTTCCAATCCTCTTGATTGTGCGGTTAATGAAACTCTTTCAATACCCTCTCTCGTACCTTTGATTACCGCATTTTGGAAATCTAAAGATAACTCACCAAATCGTGTTGTTAGTTCTTGTAGTTGTAATTCTTGTTGTGATAATTGTGTTTCTAATGAAACTATTCTTTGATTTAAAACCTCAACATCTCCTTCTAAAGTTTCTACATTTGATAATAACTCATCTCTTTCATTCGATACTGTTTGTAATTCTTGATTTAAATTAGTTATTTCTTGAAGTTTTTTATTGTATAAAGTTTCTAAAACATACTTTTCACCTTTCGGTTTTTGTTTTTTAAGAAGTTCATCAACTTCAACATCAATTGCCTTAACCAATTCATCTTTATCATAATTTGGTCTTTCAGCTTTAATTACAGATTCTCCTCCAAATGTTTCTTGGTTTGGATTTATTTCATCATCTCTATAAACCAAATCTTCCTTTAGTTTATCTTTGACTTGTTTACCTGTAATTTTTTCTTCACCAAATGGTTTTGGAGATTTTGGTAATGGTTTGATTTCATTACCATCTTTTCTACGCACAACGATTTTACCAGAGTCATCTCTACGAACTCCTCTGTCTCCTTTTTTGACTAACTCGTCTATTCTAAATTTATCGTTTAAAGCCATTTTACTTCTCTACGGTGAAAGTTAAATCCTTATCAGTAAAGTATTCAATTACACCACTTCTATTTACTTTTATTTCTATATAGTAATCTCTGTTGTATTCAAAGTTACTTAAATTTAATTTAAAATAATTACCATTTGAATCACAACTTACTTTTGTGTAATTATCATTAAAAGGAATTACTACCTCATCTGTAATCGCATCTTTAATTTGATAATAAGTTGTTGATGGTAAATAATATACATCCGTATAAGCATATCGATTGGTGTAAGTTTTAAGAGGATATTTCTCTCTTCCGAAAACTCTGATTGTAGGTTTACTTCCTCGTTTGTATCTTACTTTTAATCTCTTAAATGTGATATGAATATCATCGGCAGTTAATGCACTAAGAGAGCCAGTAGAGAAAGAAGAATCATCCCAACCAATTCTTAACTTCGGTTGGTATATAGTATTTGTTTCTTTTGAAAAGAACTTTAATTGTCCGTAATCTGTTGTATTGTTTTCTAAAGTTGAATCGTGTTTTATAATCCATCCTTCATTTGGTATAGAACCACTAATCCAAGAATTAAGTGAAGTTAAAACATTCATTTCAATATCACTTGTTTCATATGAAAATGATTGTGATGCAGCTGAACCTGTGTACCAAGTTCCGCCTTTACCATTAAATGAACCTGTTGTTCCCGATGAAAATCCACCACCTAACCAACTTGAAGTAGTTCTCTTTTCCCAAGAACACCCATCTACTGAGATTTCATCAAATCGAGTACCAATACCCATATCCCAAGATTGAGAAACAGGATAAGCATATATTGTATAATCAGTTGGAATCTCACTTGATTCACATTCTTTTAAAATAAGATGTGCAGAACTCATTGAGATTTCACCACTTGCTATAGATTCTGATATAGAGTTTGTATTAAATTTAATTAAACTTCTAGCAGTATCCTTTAAGTTACCATAGTAAGTTTTTGATACTTCTAATATCTCATCCAAACCAGTATTTTGAGTTGGTTGTTGTAAATAAATCGATGTGTCTTTTGATGCTGTTACAAAGTAATACATTATACAACCCTCCCTTTAATATCTTTGTTTGGAAATTTCATTTCAAATATCGAAGGGTCTAATGATGGATAAACCATTTTGTTCTTAGTTGCTTCTGATATATTATATGAATGTGTTGAATAACTTCCCAAACACTTGTTAGTAATTTCACATTTTGGTACAGATTGAACACCCTCAACACCCGCTATTAATAATTCAATTTCAGAAATGTTAATTGGCATATTAAATGTCCAATTATCTATATTAAAATATTCTTTAAGTTCATTTATACATTTTGTTAGAACTTCTCTTCTATTATATCCACCATAAACTCTGATTTCAAAATCTAATCCAATGTTAATAATATATCCATCGATAAAGTTAATACCATCTGTTAACATTCGGTATTCACCCAAATAAGTTTTTAGATTTTCTTTTACTGCTCTGTTTATTGTAGATAATTTTTTATTTGTATCATACCCAAGTAAATAAAGGTTAATAGCAAAAGGATTATTTTTTTCATTTTGATTTCCTTTTTTACTACTTAGGAATGTTCTTAATTCATCTTTAATTTGTTGTTCTGTTAAACCTTGTGTTCCTAACGATTGAACCAATCCAGCAAACTCTTCAAGTGAATCAGGATTATTTAAAATTGAACTTGGTGAGTTATTGTCTAACTCTCCATCCGGTGCACAATATGCTTTTGCTACACCACCATATTTTGCTGGTAATGATAATGCTCTAACTTGATAATCTTTTCTTGTTACTGCTCTATTTTGTGAACTAAAGTTTGCTAAAGCGTTTTCTCTAATTTCATCTATCGTATCCGCTCCCTTACCACCAGTTGCAGGTGATTCGTTATCAACTGCAATAGAAGATTTTGTAGCGTTATATAATCTTAATTCCGTTGGAGTAAATATACTTGTATCTTCATCGTATTCAACTCTTTGAATTGCTGTTAACTCTCCTTTAGAAACATTTGAATTAACTCCACCACCAATTAAATATGAAATAGTAAATTCACCTTTTGGTGCCTGACCGTATGATTTTGTTTTCAAGAAGTTTGATGGGTCAAATGATGCACCCAATCTATCTATTGAGTTATTTAAACCTAAACCTACATTTTTTAAATTAGGAATTAAAGTTTCATCATTTGTAGATGAACCACCACCAAAAATAATACTCGTTGTATTATCATCGTTAACTTGTGTAGTAAATCTACGAGATGTTTTTAATAATTTTAATATTCTTGGTACACTATTTCCAAATTGTGCCAAATCTTTATCATTTTGTTCACTTGTTGGATAATCAATATAAACCATTTCTTGTGCAAGATAAGGAACCCCATACCACTTGTTTCCATTTTTATCTCTTACATCGTAAATATCAATTACATTAGTATCTGCAATATCTATTTTAGAAAATGATTTAGGAGTTGTACCAAAATCAAAAGTAAATTCTTTAAGTTCGGCAGAAATTGCTTTTATTTTTTTCTTTACTAAGTATTCTGATGGTTTTGTATTATCATTAGAATCATATTTGTAAATTGTAATTTCTCTATCTGCTGAATCATTAAAATCTAATAATTCGGTTGTTCTAAATTTAGTATTTGTTTTAGATGATTCTACAACCATACCTTCTTTGATTCTTAAATAATATCTTGAATCTGGTTCATAGTTTGTACCATTCTGACTACTTGAATTATAAATCGATGGTACTACTTGATAAATTGATAGTTCTACTACAGCAGGTGAGGTTACCTTTGGATGATATCCTAAATATTTTGCTAATGCTATTACATTTGCTTTATCTTCAGCATATAACATTAAAGATTCTTTTAATGAATCATCTGTATAATATGAAAGTATATCACCAACATATGATGCCATTTCAATAAACATCATACCAGGTGATGATTCATTAAAATCAGTATATGTTTGTGGGAAGTAAGTTTTAGCGTAATCTATAAGATTTTGTCTAAATTGAGAAAAATCTTTATTAAGGTAGTTTATATCCCTTCCCTTATTACTTTTAAATGTTGCTGAATTTAATGCCATCTTAATTTGTTCCTTGTACTGTAAATGTTAGTTCTTGTAACTCAATTTGATTTCCAACTGTAAATTCTAAACTTAAATTAACTCTATTTTGGTCTTTAAGTTCATTTGTCATTTCCACATCAATACTTTCTATGTTAATGTATGGTAACCAATAATTTACATTTTTTGTGATTGTTTCTTGAATCCTTGATTCTAAATTATCATCAATCTGTTCGAATAATAATGATTGTAAACCAGTTCCAAACTCTGGTTGCATTATTCTTTCTCCCTTTTTTGTTAAAAGTAAATTTTTTAAATTACTTTTTGCTTGGTCAAAAGATAAAAAGGCTTGTTCAAAAAATCCATTCTCTCCTCTTCTTAGTGGTAATGTAATACCATAAGCATAAGAATCAAAATCTTCTGTATCCTTTGTTACCTTTCTACCAATTATATAAGCCACCTACTAACTCCTATCTTTTAAACTTTTTTACAAGTTCAGAATTATCTCTATTTAGAATTCTATCTAAACCAGGTAATCCTGTTTGCACTCCAAGTCCTGTTTTTTTAATACCACCATTTGGATTCATGTTTCCATATCCCATCTGTGCTGCCATAGATGCTCTCATTCCTTCCAATCCTGCACCAGCACCTTGTTGATTAAATGTAACTGTTTTATCTATATTTTCATTTACTGGTTGTTTAAATGAATCTAATACAGATTTTTGTTCCAGTCCACCTTTTCTTTGAGCAGATGTAAATGGTTGTGTATTATTAAGTACCTCATTTAAAACCGCATTCTTTGTAAACTGTTTTTGAGGTTGTTGTCTTTCTTCTTGTAAAACAAGCTCTGCTTGTTCGAATGGGTCTACTTCAACTGTTTCTTCTACAACTTTTGGAGTAGATTTCATTCTACGAGAAACTTCTTCCTCTAATATTTTAGGGAAAGTTTTCGTTAAAAACTGTTCGTGTTTCTTTGCCACTTCAGCTTCTACTATTGTTTTAATTACTTTGACTAATTGTTTTGAATCCATTGTATTTTATTTTCCTTGTCTAATATAAATATATTCTTTATGATTTTATGGTTATTCGCATTCAGGTGGATTTACAAATCCTATAATATTACCTTTATTAAATTTAGCTAACTTTCTATAACAACCACCACCATTATCAGCAAACTTAGAACCACCACCAGTATTTCCTTCTATTGTATTTACACCAACTCCCTTTACAATACTCTCTACTATTCCAATATGAACAGCACCGGGTTTCCTACTTCCTCTATATAAAATAGCTGCTCCTTGTTTTGGTACATTAGAAAAGTATCCATTTTTTTGAGACCATTCTAACCATTCATTACATAGTGCTCTTCTTTTAGATGGAACTTGACTTCCTGCATCTTTCCACCAAGTAGTAACCGCGGCTGCACACCAAAAGAATCCACTTCCTGTTTTTGATACTTGACCTCTATTATCTAAAGGAATATTATCAAACATTTCATCAATTCTACCAGGAGCATCTTTTTGTTCACCCGGTCCAAATCCACCATAGTTTCTATTTTTATATTCACAAATTTCAAGGTCTTTTCTTGCGTTTTTTATAATCTCAGCACCAATTTTACATTTAAAATCTTCATCTTGAAGATTATCAATTGCTTCCAACTCTTCTTCTGAAAAGTAAACTGGTGCAGATTCATGTTTTCCATTTGATAACATTTGTGAAGCTCTACTTGAAAATTCCTCTGCCGTACCCTTTTCTTCTTCTGATAGTGTATTATCTGCTAATATATTATTTGCATTATCTAACTCTTGTTGAATATCTTCCTTTTCTTTATTTGTTAAATCATCTACTAATTCTAAAACTTTATTTATTAAATCACTAACAAGATTGTTTTCTACATTTGGTGTTGGTGATTTTGGAACCGCAGAACCAACTATTGAATATCCAAAAAATGGTAGAAAGGCCAGGAATGGTAGTGGGGTTGGAAAAGTTGGATAAATTGAAGTGGGAAAATAAAAACCACTCACAGTTGCTAAATGTAATTTTATACCAGAAATCAAAGAATCTAATAAAATATTTGAATCTGTATTAGGTAGAGTTGGTGGTTGGGGTGTCCATGTTCCTATATTACTTACCACTGCACTATTTAAAATAACATTTCCTATTGTTGCTATAGCGGGTAGAAGTGGTGGTATTCCAACTACAAAAGTAGCATTAATCCAATATTGTCTTGTTGCATCTCCCAAATCATTTACAAAATCATGAGTACCTTCTTTTTTTTGTAAGGCCTTTCTACATGCGTTTTTTGCAGCAACCAACATGGCATCTTTATTACCACTTATAATTTTGTTACCATTAATACCTTGATATCCTGATTTTATTAAGAAATCATATTCAGATGTGAATTTTTCTGCAAAATCATCAAAGGATTTAATACCCGATTGATTTTGCATATATGATAACATATTTTGTTTGAAGGTAAAAACTGACATATCATCTTTTATTCATCTGTAAAGTTTACTTTAGATAAGAATGTATCTAATTTACTTTTGATTGTTTTAAAATCTCCAGCATTATTCGGCCCAACTTTTGTTGGACCCGATGGAGTAGAAAATACTTGTGCATTTATAGCATCAATTAATTCTTCCATCAATTTTAATAATGTTGCTCCTTTTACGATTGGTTCATCTTCTGTTTCTGTATTAAGGTAAATCTTACCTTTAGAACCCTCACCTAATATATAAGTTGGATTATCATTTGTGGTGATTCGTACTTCTCCATTAAAATCCATTTCAGCACCATCAAATCCATTATCGATTGTAAGTTTACCATCTGAAATAAATGAATAATTTCCTTTTGAGAAAAATATCATTTCAGAATCTTTAGAAGATAAAACAATCCTACCACTATTCATTAGGATTTGGTCTGTACCTTTTAGTTCTGGTGCTTCGTAGTATCTTACATTATCATCTGTTTCTAAAGTTACTTCTTCATTTCCCGGTGCAAATGGTATTTCATATTGACCACTAGCAAGAACAATTGTTGAACCATCGTTTACAATATCTTCTTCAGTTACTTCATATTCTTTTAAATCTTCAACTGATTTATCACTCTGTCTGTTTCGTAAAATAATTGTAGGTGAAAATTCGTTGTTCTCATTATTATAACCACTAAATCTAATTGATTGACCAAATCTTGATTGAATTAATTTATCACCTTCATATAATCTTAAAGGATTGATTTTTTGTTTTGTAAAATATTCTCCAATTAACTGTTCTCTATCTCCATCTTCCGAATTACTATTATTTGCAATTCCTGTTGAAGATGTTTCTGAATAACTTGAAGCTTGATTTGATGATTTTTCTTCAGATGGGTTTCCTTCTAATAATGCATTTTCATATGCAGAACCTGCATTAATATCAATATCAGGTATTCTTTTATAGTGTAATGTTCCACCAATTTCTATAAGTTGAACTATTTCATTTACTAAAGGAATCCCCTCATCTGGATTTGCTGGTGGATATGAATTTATTGTCTTTACATTATAACTGGTATCTTTACCCGTTAAAACTATTTTACAATACCCAACAACAGGTTCATTTGCCTCTACCTTATCAGATAATTCCGATGGTAAGTTCATTGGAGCACTTTTACTATTATCCAAATGAACATAAACAACCTTACCAGTAATTGCCCCTACACTATTTTGTTTGTTTGGTTTATTGGAATAAAATGTACTATTTGATATATTTTTATATCTACTCATTCTTTACCTTTTGCTTTAGTTCTTCAACTTCATTAGTTAATTCATCAACCTTTGAATCATGTTCATCTGAAACTTCTGCAATAGTATCTTCAAGTTGTGCAAGTAATTGTTCTTTTTCTTTATCGGTAAGAAAACCAGTATCTCCTTCTGATTTATCTTTTGAGGCAATCATTCTTTGTGCAATTGCTGCCATCTTAATTAGTGATTCATCGTTTCTTACTGAAGTATCAACTAAATCTTTTATGATTGGACCAATCACCGCCATATCACCAGAATGTCTAATTACCTTTTTCATCTCAGCAATCAGTTCAGAGATTCTTTGTTTCTTGTTTTGTTGGTTATCATAGATATCCCTAAACAATCCACTTAAATCTTTACCAGGAAATAATTCAAAATTTGTACTCATGATTATACCATATTATGTTGTATATAAATATGGTAAAATAAAAAACCTCTCCGAAGAGAGGTTCAGTCTCTATTTCTCCTTATCTTCTTGAAGAGCCTGGAGATGACCTTGATTTGGTTCAAGTGCCATTAAATATTCATCGCTCATATCAATCCTTTCTTTTAAAGGTTCAACATATGCAACGATTGTTTCGGATGCGTTCACTCCACCCGCGACTGTATTATAAAGACCAGTCCACACGGTCTACATATAAATATAAAAAACCCCCATATTTCTATGAGGGTTTAGTTTTTAACGCGTTTTGAAAATTAACAAGTAAATCTTACTTCTTAATAATATGGTAAAGTACGAAAGCACCAACCAGTCCTAATAGACCTTCAGCACTCAAACTTCCTAAAATGCCCATGATGTTATCAACTACTGATACTTCTGGCCAGAATGGGATGTTTGCTCCTTTGAATAATACTTCAAGTACAACTCCTAAGGCAACGATACTAATACCGATTTTTGTTAGTTCATCAGCCCATGTGCCGATTTTCTTTAAAAAATCCATATTGTTTCTCCTTTGTTTTAATTAAGAATAATAACTTTTTCATATTCCAAAACATCGGACTTGTCCACAAATAACTATTGTATATATGAAATAAAAAGTTGGTTTTTGATTTTCACACCCAATGAGTAAACAATATTAGGTGTCAATAAAAAAACCCCACTAATTGTGGGGTTGAAACTGTACTAATCACTTTGAATTACGATTAGGGCTTGTTACTTGCCAGTTTGTTTTCTAAGAACTTGATACGAGCCTTCATTTGTTCAAACTCTATCTGTTCATAAGTATAACGAGGATGTCCTTTTGGTTTAATCCAAACTAACTTTCCTTTGTTATACAAAGCCTTTGTACCTACATCATCACTCCAATAAGAGTGGACTAATAGTTTGCCATCTTCTGTTCCGATGTATGTTCCTTTTTGGTGTATAGAACCATCTTCGTTGTAAGCTCTATACTCGTAAAGATTGTTGTCTATCTGTGTAATAACTTTGGATTCTTGTCCGAAGAGCGGAATGGTACACAGAGAAAATAATAGGATTGCTATTATTTGAACAATCTTTACTTTGATTAATTGTTCATTCATAATTCCTCCTTTAGTATAAATATACCAATGTTAAGAAATTGTTACCAAAATATTATGGAAAGGTTAAAGGATTTTCTTTTTTACAACATAAGAACCAAGAATCAAAATATCCATTTCACAATTTAAAAATGTTTTAATTGCATCTTCTGGTCTTAAAACCATTGTTTGGTCTTTGAGGTTGAATGATGTATTGATTACAATAGGGAATTTGTTTATTTTTTGTAGTTCTCCTAATAGTAAAGAAATGTATCTATTAGAATTATGAGTTACTGTTTGTACTCGTGCAGAACCATCTACATGAGTTATAGAAGGAAGTTTATCTTTAAATCTTTCGTTTACCTTAACAACTTGATTCATATAGGGAATTTCTGAATCATAATTAAAGTAAGTTGTTAAAGAATCAAAAGTACAGATTGGTGCAAAAGGTCTAAATCCTTCTCTTTTTTTAATTACTCTATTTAATCTTGATTTCATTTGAGGGTCACATGGATTTGCTAATATAGAACGATTACCCAACGCTCTTGCACCAAATTCTATTCTATCTTGAAATAAACCAATGATATTATTTTCAGATATTTCTTTTGCAATATAAGGAATCATTTGTTCTCTTGGTTTCCATTCATAATAAACATCTTTAGAGTAATCATTAAGTGATTTTAAAATATCTTCTTTAGGATAAAAAGGTCCTAAGAATGGATTTATATTTGTTACTCTTTCTTGTTTTTTATTAGTATAAAATTTAGATAAAGATGCACCAATACATGAACCAGCATCAGATGGAGCAGGTGGAATCCAAACATTTTGAAATTTTGTTTTTTCTTTTATCTTTCCATTAGCAGTTCCATTGTATGCACATCCTCCACTTAAACATAGATTTGGCGATTCTGTAATTTTATATAACTTATCTAATAATTTAAAGAAATATTTTTCATATTGAAACTGTACAGATGCAGCTAAATCTTTATGGTCTTGGGTTAGTGGTTCTTCTGGTAATCTATTTGTTATACCTAAATGTTCTGATAACTTTTCATTAAACATATCAGTATCAGAATATTCGTATGTAAAGTAATCCATATTAAGTTCATATAATCCTTTATCAGATTCTTTTATAATATTTTCAAATTTAAGATTATATTTTTTTGGATTACCATATGGAGCTAATCCCATAACTTTATACTCACCTTCATTTGGTTTAAAACCTAAGAATGCTGTCATAGCTGAATAGAACATACCTAACGAATCAGGAAATCCAACAGATTCAAGTTCTTTTATTTTATTATCTCTACCTATAGCTAATGAGGTTGTTTTCCATTCACCAACCCCATCTACTGAAAGTATTGCTGAATTTTTAAATGGAGATGTAAAATATGAATATGCTAAGTGTGAAGTGTGGTGGTCTGTAAAAGATACTTTGGTTTTCTTTCCTTTAATACTATCGATATCTTTTAATAAAATATCATATGCCTTTTTATTTCTATCAAGTATAGTATTGTTGTTTTTCTTTGAAAAAAAATCATACCACTTCTTTGGTCTTTTTTGAGTGGTTGTTTCAATTCTATCTAACTTTTCAGTTGGATTTTCATAAAAACAAATATAGTTTATATCTTCTTTGGTAATTGAGTTTGATTCAAATATCCATTTAATTGTATTGTGTGGAAAAGATGAATCGTGTTTTATACCTGTAAATCTTTCTTCTTCACAAGCCGATACAACTTTTCCATCTTTTAATAAACATGCTGCACTATCGTGGTAACCACAACTTATTCCTAAAATATAACTCATTATAAATAATCTTCGTCTATGTATCTACTTGAATCAAAAAATGTATTATTGTTTTCTTCGATGTAACCATATTCTAAATATTGGTTTAACATTTTTTTCTGATGTTGTTTCATTACATTTACAACTTTGGTAATGTAGTGAGTTTTACAATCAGTCATTTCTCTTATAAGAAGATACAAATGTTTTTTATTAAAGTTTTCTATATGTTCACTTCTTCTAAATAGTTCTAAGATAGCATCTGCAATTTGAATATCTCTTTTTTTATTAAAAACAACAGATAGATTTTTATCCCAATAGTTTAACATGATTTGTTTAAATTCTTTAAACTCGTTATTTTCTTCTACTTCATAATGGTCATTTTCAGGATTCCAAGTTTCTGGCATTTGTGATAAAAGGGAATTTTGTTTCCATCTTTTGTAGTTACCATTGTTTTTTAAAATCAAATGATTCTTTGCAATAATAGTAAAGTAAGAAAAGGCCCTTCCTTTCCCTTCTTTAAACATATGCATTTTTTCTACCATTGTAGAAACCACTTCCATTTGAATATCTTTTTTAGGAACATCAAAGTAAGTAAATTTAAATGTATTTAAAACATTTTCTGCTAATTTTTCAAAAGGATATTTAATTCTTTCTTCATAAATTTTAGACCTCTCTAATGGGTCTTTACATTTGTTATACTCGATAATTGCTTCTTGAGCTGGAGTACCGAAATAAATTTTAGATTTTTTTCTTCTTTTTTTAGGCATATTATAATTCGTTATCGAGGTCCTCTACTATTTTTTTCATCTCACTAAATGTAACTCCAACTTCATCATCTTTTTCAAAAACTTCTCTGTTATCTAATCTTCTCATGTTACTGAGAGCAGTTACTACTTTTTCTCTTGTAGTGTTAACGATATCAACTAATCTATCTTCAAGTTGTTCGTTCTGTCTTAAAAGGTTTCTAACACCAACCAATAAGACAATATTCAGTATTACTGAAACTCCTATAATGATATTATAGGTTGTAAAAATTTCCCACATATTAATCTAAGTTTAATTTGTATCCACTAAATTGTGTAAGATACGAAGTAAGTTTTGTTCCATTACCATCTCTAAATTCTTTTCCTTTTTTTAAGAATCTTTTAACATTACCTGGTCCTGCTAAATGAGCCGCTGCTAATATTCCACTTTCGGTAATCTCGTTACCATTTATAGTTTTACCTTCCCATCTATCAATATACTTCTGAAGTATTTTTTTGTTGTGTAAAAGTAAATCTAACATCGCTTTTTCTTGTAAGTAAGGTGAATTAAGAAATTGTTCTTTTGATACATCGTATCCTAATGATTTGAGAGTTCGTTTACCGAATTGGTATTTTCCCATATAACCCCAACCATTTACTACATCGTATCTGTTTGAGGATTCTCTCATTCCTATTGCTTCAAGAAACATATCGTGTTGATTTATTTCTATTTTAATAGGTTCTATTTTTATTTCTACGAGTTCAACTGGTTTTGGTTCTAATACTTGTGATACTGGTTGAACTTTTGGTAATATAATGTTGGCTGTAAATCCAACTAATCCCAATGTTACAAACATTGAAATTACTACTGTTAATATTTGTTTTCTCATAGGGATTGCTCCTTTTGATTTACTATGTAAATATACGAAAAATTTTCGATATATCCAAATTTTTAGGGAGTTTTTTTAACACTCACCTACTGGTCCATAGTATAAACCACTAAACTCTTCTTCCTCTATATCATCTTCTGGTATTCTTTCTAATACCTCGTTTGTCATTTTAAGAAGTTTTTTATTTTCCTTTACTAAATCTTCCCATAACTCCATATTAAAATCTATTTTATCTAAGATTTCTTCTTTAGTAAAAACTTCTTTTTCTATAAGCAAATCCATAATACTCTGAGTAACTAAACTTTGAGTTAATAATTTACTTTGTAATCTCTTTATCATTATTTTTGATGTTAAGTTCATCAAGTAGTTCCTTTAATTCATTTTTATCTTCGTTACCAAAAACCAAATCACCAAATGATTTATTTATAGAATTTTCATGATAACCAAGAGCCGATGCCAACCTAACACAAACAACTTTGAATTCATTGATATCCATATCATCAGGTACATCAAGTTCAATTTTGTTTATCTCTCTATTGTGTTCGATAAAATCTTTATCTGTATATGTAAATATAAGTTTTCCCATGTTTTCGTTTCTTTATAAGATTTCGGCACCTTGAGAAAGTAAAGGTTCTGCTTTCTTATATTTCATAAATTCAGTTGAACCATCAGAAAGTTTTACCATTACTCTTTCATTTCTACCATATTTTTTTCCTCGTGTAATTGTTTGAGTATATCTTCTATCTGTTATTAACCTACCTTCAAGGTGGTCAATCTCGTGTTGTGCTACAACACACTCTAACATACCCTCATCATTATAGAATTCTTCAGATGTTTTCCATTCTTCTTTTGAATCAGGTGAAAATAAAACTGTTCCTAAATTATCACACTCTACTGTTAATGTTTTAAATCTTACTGTTTGAACTGGTTTACGCATTGTTTTAGGCATAGATAAACATTGTTCTACATAAACAACGGATTCCTCTGATACTTCTACAACTCTTGGATTGATTAGTACCAATGGTTCTTTTACATTGATTACACAGGCTCTTTTATTTATTCCTATTTGATTTGCCGATAGACCAATACCACCATGTTTCTTTAACTCTTGAAGAAGTGTTACTGATATTTCATCAATCTCTTCTTGAGTAAATGGTGTTGGTTCTATCTTTGTTTTAAGTTTACTTGGGTCTTGTATTAATTTCATTCTTTAACTAATTTCTTTGTTGTATAATCTCCACCAAAAGGTCTTTCATAAACTGTTTTACCTCCATCTGGTGATTCGTATATTTTGATATCCTTCATTTCTTCGTTTATTTTTTCTAAATGAGAAAGGTTATCCCAATATAATTGTCTAACTTTTTTACCCAACTCCATATCGTTAGGATACTTTTGTACTAATTCTTCTAATTTCATTTTAACTCCTTATTTGAAAATTTCTCTAATAACCAAGATGATGATTGAACTTTCTCACCCAATCCCCAAATCATATCGATACCAAATGTGTTACAAACATCTTCTTCTGTTGATGGAACTCCACCTGGTTTTCTATCTCCACCATTACCAAATGCAACTACTCCACTTTCCCATGTTTCATTTTCTTTCATGTAATGTTTTCTTGCAGCATCAATAAAATCTACTGCGGTATCATCGTTATGAATTTTGGGGTACATTACATATGCCCAATCTACATCTTTAAGGTTTTCCATAATGAACTTTCTTTCATCTTCTTTCATAAATGGTTTACCTTTTTTTCTTCTTAACCAATCATCGTTGTTAAGTCCTATCCAAACTTTATCTGCTAACTTTTTAGCGTTTTGGATACATTCTATATGTCCTTTGTGTACCGGGTCAAACCCTCCACTAATTAATATTACTTTATATTTCTTTTTCATTTTAATCTAATCTTTTATAAAGATACGAAAATAATTTTACAATTCCAAATTATTTCCAAGAAAAGTTTGCACCCATGTGTCCAAATTGTGCTGTATTACTAAATATTGGTTTTCTTAAATCTAAGAAATCTATAATTCCTTTTGGTGATAAATCATATCCTTTGATAAATTCATGTTCTCCATCAACGAGTGCACTTGCTTGAAGTGGTTGGTTATATCCAATTGCATATGCAAGTTGAACTGTAACTTCTTGTACTTCTGGTCTTTGTTCTAAGATATCTACTGCAATTCTTCTTGCCATGTAAGCTGCACTTCTATCTACTTTAGTACAATCTTTACCACTAAATGCTCCACCACCAAGTGGAACTCTTGGGCCATAATTATCAACTGCTAACTTTCTACCAGTTAACCCAGCATCGGCAGTGAATCCACCAATGTTCCAATCACCTGCGGGATTACAATGTAGAGCCTCAATATGGTATTGAGGAAAATCTTCAAAGTATTCCATTACTAATTTTTCTAATTTTTCTGCTGGTGCGTTCTGAAACGAACATACAACTCTTAGTGAGTTGCCATTCATTGTTACTTGTGTTTTACCATCGTAAGGATACTTATCAAATACAGATTTGTTAAGTTCTCTTGATAGATAATATTCTTGTGGTAAGAATTGTTCGTTATCTCTACAAGCATAACCAATCATGATTCCTTGGTCTCCTGCTCCACCAATATCAACTCCTTGAGCAATCTCGGGTGATTGAGTATTTAAGTTAATAATTACTTCAATAGAATCATCAGTAGTAATATCTTTCACTACTTGAATAATTTCCTCATCTGTAATTTTGTATTGAGAAGTAACTTCTCCTGTAACATAAACCAAACCATTACCACCACAAGTTTCAATTGCTACTCGTGAGTTTGGGTCGTGTGTTAAGTGAATATCTAATAGTGTGTCTGATATTCTATCACACATTTTGTCTGGGTGCATCGGTGATACACATTCTGCTGTTCTAATCATTTATTCTGATTTTGTAATTAATGTTGTTATAATATATAAAATAAAAATTGGTACTGATGGTATAAAGAAAAGGAGTATAAAAAGTAATCTCCATAACAATGGGTCTGAATCTGTATAATTTCCTAACCCACCACATATACCAGCTAAACTTCTTTCAGTTTTACTTCTTCTAAATTTTTTCATCTAATTTTTGTTGTAATTTTTGAATTTCTAATTTTGTTTTTTGAGTTTGTGGTTTATTCATTTTTAATTCCACAATCTTTTTTAGAATTAATTCCTTATCCATTTTTAATTTGGTTTTTTAAATCTTTATATTTTTTGTTCCACTTTGCAACTTCTTCTTTATATCCATCTTTAATCAACTCTTGTTTTTCAAGTTGTTGTCTTAAATCTTTGTTTTCTTTTTCAAGTTGTTCTATTTTTAACTCGTATAATTTTAAACTTTGCATAATTAATTTGATAAGGGTGCTTTAATTGTTGGTTGTGATTGATATCCGATAATCTCGTATTCAAACTCACCATTTAGAATATCTACATTTGATACTTTCACACTTGGTAGCTGAAATGATTTTCTTATTCTTTGTTCTTCTGCTTGTTCTAAGTGATTATTATATAAATGAGTATCTCCTAAGTTTCCAATTAATTCACCTGGTTCTAAGTTGGTTTCCTCACATAATAGTAGTAATAACATTCCATAAGATGCAATGTTAAATGGTAATCCTAAGAAAGTATCAACACTTCTTTGATTCCACATTAAAGATAGTTTACCATCGTTTACATAACATTGGAATCCATAATGACAAGGTGGTAAAACCATTTCATCTAACTCTGATGGGTTCCAAGAATTAACCATCAATCTTCTACTATCAGGATTTTCTTTAATAAGTTCTATAAGGTTTTTAATTTGGTCTATTTTATATGTTGGTGATGAACCATGTCTTTTTTCAATTCTTCTCCATTGTTTTCCATAAACAGGCCCAAGTTCTCCCCATACTCTTGCAAAAGATTCATCCGTTTTAATTTTATTTACAAACTCTTCCATTGTAAGTTCATCTCTATCGAGTTCATACATACATGCTCTCTGATAAGTTTTGTATGCATCTCCATTCCAAATGTTACAACCATTCTGAACAAGATACCTAATATTAGTATCTCCTTTTAAAAACCATTTAAGTTCCGTCATGATTGATTTGATTGCCATCTTTTTTGTTGTAAGAAGTGGAAATCCTTCACTCATTTTGTGTCTGATTTGTTTACCGAAAAGGGATTTTGTACCTGTTCCAGTCCTATCAGTTTTTTCTTTACCTTCAAGTAAAATATCTTGAAGTAAATTTTGGTATTGTAAATCTAAATTATTCATCTATTCAATTCTAAATGTTTTTTTAATCCATTACACCCATCGTGAGTATCAGTATCTACCGATGGTTTTATATTTAAGGCCTTTTGTATATGTTGATTATTGATTAGGGGACTCCACTCAATATATTTATCATTTACAAAATGTTTATTTTGTGTAAACATTTCATCAGTATTAATTGTCAATAATGGACTACTATACACATCAAATCCGTTATTTAATAAAGGCATTATACCAAGACTTCTGTTATGTACACAAATACTCCAAGTTCTACCCGCTATTAAAAACTTTGCATCTTTATTAAAAAGTTTAGTAATATCATGTTCTTTTTTGTTTTCATCATGGTAGTAAAATTCACTTCGTGTTCCACATATAAAAGTATTTGATTTATTAAATGAATTTAAATAGTTTCTTACATTTCGTTCTGGTTCTATCCATCCTCTATCTTTTAAACCCCCAAGATTACCATTTGAAATTATTATATTCTTAAAAGAAAATAAATTTAAATTGTTTAATAAAACTTTATTCATGGATTCATAAACATCTATATTATTAGGTAATGCCTTTGGATTACCCGTTTCTTTGAGTTTATCCACATTCCATAAATCAATAATTACTAAAAAATCAAACTCCATTATTTATATTTTCCAATCTTTCAATTTCTTCTTTTATTTTAATATTCCAAGGTCCCCATGTAATATTATCAATTAACCACTTTCTATAATAAGGTGGGATTGATGCAACTGGTTTACCTTTATATTTTCCAAAGGTCATATAAACTTTTTCTATATCACCATCTTCGTTTGTTTTTTCTGCAAGATTAATACCACCTTCTAAGTGAATTCCTATTTCGTGCATTGGAATACCTGTTATTTGTTTTTTACCTTCACCAAACAATTCCCATTCTTCACCACCAGTATCTTTGTAATAAAGTTCTTCTACCTTACCAAACTTTTCTACTGAACCTACGAAATCTACAACCAAACAATCTTTCTTTTGTTCGTGAATACGAGTTCCTCTACCAACAAACTGATACCACCATGAGATTGATGCGGTTGGTCTACCTGTAATCAAACAATCTAATTCAGGATAATCGAATCCAACTGTAAGAACATTAACTTGTACAATAACTCGTATCTGTTGGTTTCTGAATTCTTCTATGATTCTTTTTCTTTCTTGTGTTGGTGTACCTCCATGTACTACCGCTGCCATTGGAATCTTTTTTGCAAGTTCTGTTGCTTGTTCTATCGTTGGTACTGCAACAAGAATTGATTTCCTATCATATACTTCTTCAATCTTCTTTACAATCTTATCACCAATGTTTTGGTTCTCGTAAGAACGAGCAATAGATTCTTGTGTATATTCAGCTCCACTCGAATTATAAACAAGTGCACCAGTATCGAAATCATAAGATTGATATTCTAATGGTGTCCAATAACCTAACTTAACAATATCTTGAATCTGAGAAACATGAAGAATGTATTTAAAAAACACTCCATGTTTAGAACGATTTGTTAACATCACCAACTTTGAATATGGGCCAGTATCACCCATGTTGGTTTGTAATTTTAAGGGGGTTGCAGTAAGACCAAGTATGTGAGTTGCTTTCATACCATCCACAAATCTCCTTAACTGTCCTGATTTGTTTCTTGGATATCTATCGCACTCATCTATGATAATCTTACTGACCCCCATCTCTTTGAACTTATAAGCAATATTAATTATAGAACCGATAGTTGCATAAGTTACATCACCCAATTCTTTACTTCCCATTGAGGCTGAATAGATTGATGCCTCTCCACCGAGAGTTATAAACTTGTTATAGTTTTGTTCTAAAAGTTCTTTTGATGGTTGTAGTACGAGAATCTTTTCACCAAGTTCTTTTGCAATTGCAGCAATAACAATCGATTTACCGAAGGCAGTTGGTGCTACGATAATCGATGGTTTCATTTTTGGAGTTTTAAAAAACTCAACTCCAATTGCTACTGGTTCTATTTGATTCTCCCTTAGTTTCACAACTTATATTTCTTTTTCCATAACTCTTCAAATCCAGCACCCCATCCTAATTGTAGGATTTCGTTTTCATGTGGAATTAAAGGTTTTCTTTTATTAGTATCAAGTATATCATCTGGCCTAATATAGTTAAAAACTTCTAATTTAATCTTAGAATTTTTACGAGGTCCTTTATGAACAACTACAACAGGTGGTGTACTATTTAGATTTCCCAATTAACTTAACTACTTTTTCCTCACACTCTTTCCAATTTTTCAAAAGTTTTTCTGAGGCATCTTTATAATAATCTCTTTCTTTTTTTATTTCATAGTACTTTTGTTCCCATGACTCTTTTTGTGTTGCAGTAAAACTTGTAAGTAATACTACACTCAATACTAAGATAGTGGATATCACCAACCACTTGATGTTCCACTTTATAATTTTTTCATCTTTCATATTAACCTAATAATGCGTTTAGTAAAATTAAACTACCTGCTAGAATTAAACCATAAACTGACCATTCTACAACTTTATAGTTTGACTCCACTTGTCTATCACTTCTACCTTGATTACTTCTATATTGTCTTTCGTTCTCGATGTCATTGATTAAAAAACCAATTCTTTCTTTTGCTAATATTGGAGCATCTTCTTCCAATAATTGTTTAATCTGTTTTAGATTTTTTGTAATTTCTGATTTATTCATAACTTATAATTTATTATCGTGATGTCTATCTTTAATCTTTTTGTATTTCTTTTTAAGATTTCTTGCATCAGCATATTTTCTTTTTTCTATTGTTTCCAAAGTTTCTTTAACTTTTTTTCTTTTCTCTCTTGCAGTTTCTGATTTCTGTAATCTTTTACCTCTATCCATATTTAATTCCTTATTTAATTTAGACATAACTTTCTACATTTAATAGTCCACTATACTCACATTTATTTGAATTAATAAAAGGAAGAATAGCAAGTTCTTTAGCCTTGGATTCAACCATAACATCCACATCATTACCATATAAGTTAGGTAACTCATTGATGTAATCAGAGTGAGCCTGTGGTTTTAGTTTCTCATTACCTTCATGTAATGCTTTTGATTCTGAATAGTGAACAATTGGTTTGATATCTTTTGGCCATGTAGAGATTGCCAATTCAAGTGCCTCTTGTTCTGTTAAACCACCAGTACAAAACTTGTGGTGATGATAATCGAATACAATAGGAATACCAATTCTTTCGTGTATGTACATTAAATCTTTTACCGAGTACATAGATTCTTTATCATCGTTCTCAACAGTCAATCTACCTTGTACTGCTGGAGAGAGTTTCTCAAAGTTCTTACAAAATCTATCCATAGCAGATTTTTTATCACCATACACACCATTACAATGAATATTAAGTTTGTTGTAAGGTGTACGAGATAAACCAATCATATCAAATATTTTACCATGTATCTCTAAATCAGTAATTGTGTTTTGTACAACTCTTTCTGTTGGAGATACAAGAACATTGAATGGACCAGGATGTGCGGTAACTCTGATACCATGTTGTTTTGCATAATGACCACATGCTTGAAGAACTGTTTGTATTCTTCGATAGTATGGTGATTCATCAATGTTGTATTCTGAAGCCCATGGAAACATTTCAGATGATAATCTAAATACTTTGATATTGTTCTGATTGTTCCATTCTAATATAGTGAATAAATCTCGTGAGTTCTGTAATCCTAACTCACCAGCATATTCAACACCCTTCTCTAAGAAGGTTCTCTTAATCATTGAACGATTAGTAGTTACTTTAGGTTTTTGTTTACCTAAAGTCATGTTAATACAAGCGTATCCTAAATTCATAATATTTCGTTTAAGTTTTATTTACAAGGTAAATATACGAAATTTTTTTGATATATACAAGCTTTATAGTGAAAAACTTTCACCACATCCACAAGTTCTCTGAGCATTTGGATTAGACCATTCAAACCCTTTACCATTTAACCCACTTGAATAATCTAATTGTGAACCATATAGATAAAGAAAAGATTGTTTATCTACAACTACATTTATACTTTCGGTTTCGAATGTTTTATCTCCTTCGAGTAAATCATCTTTTTCACCAAACTCCATAAAGTATTGTAAACCACTACACCCTCCACTTAATACACCTACTCTAAGGTGATGTGTTTCTGGTGATTTATCTTCTTCTTTGAGATTCTGAAGTAATTGTTTATTTGCTGTTTGTGTAATTGTTACTGACATATTAATATGTTTTTGATGTGAAATCTGTTGGGTAATTTGTATTGTGTTTATTATTCATCCAATATCGTACCGCTTCAGGGTCATTTTGCCAAAGTTTTGTTACTCTCCAATCAAAACTTTGATGTAAGTAATATGGTTTACCATCAATTATTCCTTTTTCTTTTACAGCTCTCATTAGTGGTTCACCCATATATTCAATTCTTTTTTCAACTTCTTTCTTAGTTAGAGGCTTTTGCTTCTTTACTTCTTTTTGTATATCTTCAATGGTTGTTTCTATATCTTCTTTCTCTAACTCTTTCATCACTTCTTCTTCAGAAACAATATCGTTGAGTACCATATCTAATGCATGGTCCTCATCCCATTCTTTATCTTCCAATCCATCTTGTAAAGTTTCATCCCATAAGTTTGGTAAATCGTTTGGGTCTGGTTCTATTTCTTCACCATAGAGTTCTCTTTTCTCAACTACTTTCTTTTTATCCGTTTCACCTTTATCAACTTTTAAAGCGTTGTTAAATGCAACTACAAGTGCAACTGCAAGTGGGTCAAACACAAATATTATAATTAGAATTAACCAATTGATAATCTTATCCATTCCATATCCAGTCAATCCACTTAGGTATTGTAGTGGCCCTAATTCAGATGCACCTTCTAAGTTTGTATCTAAATCTAAAATCTTTAACTGAATAGATTGTAGTGAATCTGCAGCTACTTCTCTTTTCGCTTGAACACCTTTTCTATTTTCTTCTTCCACATTGATTCTACTTTGTGCCAAGCGTAACTCAGCCGTGGATATCGTGGTTCTAACACCCCCCACAACCGATGTGTCCCGTACTTG
>Ga0213859_10000102_pt1 | contig 37909 bp, 49 predicted proteins | sample PICome_2_FD_160133 | JGI IMG/M metagenome (GOLD analysis project Ga0213859, IMG submission 160133) | Coastal seawater microbial communities near Pivers Island, North Carolina, United States - PICO304 | ecosystem: Environmental > Aquatic > Marine > Coastal | place: USA: North Carolina...
AGAACAACTATCCATATCTTTATTATTGTTTAGTATATCTTTAAAAATATCAGAATTAAATGGAACACTTAAAGTATTATCTTTAATTTCACCACCATTTACTTGGTATGAAATTTTATTTGAAAATCCTGTATTATCACCAAATATAAATTCACATATAGAATTTCCATCAAAATCATTAGTTGTAGTAATTAACATAGAATCTACTTCTCCTAATGCATTTTTAGCTTTAATTAAAGCATCTACATCTTCATTTTCTAATTTTAAATTTATATCCCATTCATTAGGATCATCATACCAAGTATTTTTACCTAATATTAATGTATCAGCTAATGAATAAGTTAAATCATAATTGGAATCCTGAATATGCATTTTAGTATAAATTGCTTTCATTTTTTCTAATGTAATAATTAAATCACCATTAGTAATAGAAAGTAATTTATTTAATTTATTAGTATCAAATACTCCTAATTCAGCATCTTCTAATGGGAAATTATTAGCTACTACTTTACATACTCTACCTGCTTCACCAGCATAAATTGTAAGTGTATTATCTTTAATTCTCCATTTGACCTGATTATTCAGACCATTTAGGTAATATTTTGATATAACACTGCTTAATTGATTTTTACTTATCATAACGGGAATATACGAAATTTATTTTATATTTCAAAGGATTTTAAGGCATTTACATAAGGATTTAAATTAAGAGACCAACCTAAGTCACTAAAAAACCCTTCTAACTTATTTAATAATATTGAATCAAATACTTTCTGTCTATCAGCATAGGTATCTAAGAAATCAACTATTTTATCTGGCATTTCATAATCAAAAAATGCTAATGCTTCTATTTTGTATGGATTATCTTTTAAATAAATCCATTTTACTTTATCTGCCATTGTAATTAGATTATACTTTCTATCTAATTGCCATAATCTAAGTAAATCATTATAACGAATAGCAGCACGAACAGGAGCAGGAGCACCTTTTAATATTTCAGTAAACATTTCTCCAGCTCTAGCTTTATTACCACTATATTTATCTAATTTTTTAACAGCAGTAGGATTACCTAATTTAGTTAAAGGAATAGTACCATCTAAAATTTGGGTTTTAAATACTTTAATTTGATCAATAATACTTTTATGTTGTTCTCCTTTTAGGACTTGTTGTAAGATATTATTAAAAAAATCCCCTAATATTGGTGGGAAATTTGCTTTCATAAACTCTAAACCTTTAATATCTAAAGTTTCTTTAGCAATACCCTCTTGTTTAGTAATCCATTGGGCATATCTTCTAGTTGCTCTAAAATAAGCTGATCTTATTACACATTCAGTTTTCATTTCAAGCCAATGTGGTTTATCAAACCATTCAAACTGTTTAACATTAAAACAATCAGTAGCTAAATTATCATAATGTTCAGTAATAATATCTTGATATGCTAAAGCTACACCTTCTAACTTCTCATCTTTTTCTTCATCTGAAAAGGATTCAAAATTAGGATATAAATGTAATAGTAAAGGTTCAGCGTTAAAGTAATTGGAATCAGTGTCTACATAAGCACAATAATTCGTATCTTCTTTATCACAAATAAACCAAGGTGTTTCTTCTAAATGCTTCACTTATAATCTTTATATGATTTTTCTTCTACTAAACCTGATCCAGTTAATATATTAATTTCTTTTTTAACTTCACTTCTTCTATCATTAGTAACATAAACTGATCGAGCTAATTGGATAAATTCTTCATCAAATCTTTTTTCACGTTCACAATCTCTAATCCAATCTTCAATATCCCAAAGTTGACCATTAATATTAGCTAACTTAAGATACAAATTTTGTAATTGGGATCCAAACGTTTCAAATAAAACTACACATAAAGGGTTTAATTCATCAAATTCTTTTTGAATATTAATTAATTTTTCTTTATCTTCAATTTTTAATAGTTTTAATTCTAAAATTGAAACTTTGTCTAATAACTCTCCGTTTGATATTTCTACTTTCATAATTTATTTTTTAATTGCTAATCCCCAAATGTGGGATGTTGTTGATTCTAAATCTTTAAATGTAAAATATTTTGATAATTTTTCTATCCACCAATCTTTATCTTCTATAATTAAATGTAAATTTTGACCATTTGGAAATGTACCATATGATGCAATAGTACAAACAGAAAAATACATAACTTTATTTGTTTTATTGCTTATATGTTCTAATACTAAATCCAATTTTTCTGGTTCAATATGTTCTAATACATCTAAACAAACTGTCAGATCACTTACAGGTGGATCTTTAGCTAATTCTTTCCTACCAGGTTCATATTCATTAATAATAAAGGAATGATCAGGATATAATGTATTCATACCTTTTGTAAAATGGCGGCTTCCTGCCCCGTAATCTAAAATAGATTTACAATCATATTCTAAAACATACTTATAGATAAATTTAATTTTATTATCCATATTTCCACCCCATCCTCCATCCCATTGAGAATGTCTTTCTTCTAATAATTTTCTATAATCATTAGAAATTAAATTTTCTAAATTAAAATCTTCCATCTTCTCCAGGGATTGTAATTACTCCAATATCATGTTTTCCATCAGATCTCATATTGGCTTTTTCTTCTATGTCAATTTCATATTTTATTCCTTTTATTTTAAAATGTCCTCCTTGTTTTAACATTTTTCTAAAAAAATTTTCTTGGGTTTCACTCCACCCTTCACTAATTAAAATTAATTCTTCCTTGCTGATTTCTTTTCCATCAACAACTATGCTCATATTTTTTCTAATTGATTGTTTACTTAAAGCCATATTAATTTCTATTAAAATCGTCTTCTATTCTTACAATATCGTCCTCACCAAAGTAAGTGCCTGTTTGTACTTCTATAAATGCGACTGGTTCATGTGTTTCATTCCAAGCTCTATGTTTTGCTCCTAAAGGTATTTTAACTGATTCACCAGGTGATCTAAATATCCTTTCATCATCTAGAATTACAGTTAATAAACCACTAACAACTGTCCATTGTTCTCTTCGTTTATTATGGTACTGATATGATAATCTACTATAAGGATTAACTGTTATTCGTTTCACTTTAACATCAGGGGCATCTAGTAGTACTTCGTATTTACCCCAAGGTCTATTTTCTACTTCGTATTTCATAATGTTAATTCTCCTCTTAAAACTTTATTCATATGCCTATTAGCACATAAAGCTGATTCTTGAATAATTCTGTGGCCTGATAAAGTAATTGCTTCACTTAATATAGATAAACTTAAACCGTACCTAAATGAAGGTAATGCTGTAGCACCATATAAACTGTTAAGCAAAATCTTCATTGTATACTGCATTAAATGGTAATAAGCACCTTTCTCTTTATCACCCGCAGTATAGGCTTCTTTCATTTTACCTTTATATAATTTACGTTCAGAAAACCATTTATCTAGTACTGTAGATAATGTTGATTGTCTATCAGTAGTAAACATAGAACCATTAGCAGATAATGTTAAGTTATTTTCTTCAACCATTCGAATTAATCTTCCAACATTAACTCTAGTTTGACGTCCTTTAGCATTTTCAACTAATAATTCTTCATCATAATCACGTTCTTTTAAATCACTAAGACCCAATCTATTATTACGATCATCAGCATCTATAATACGCCCTTTATAAGTTTCTCTTCCTATGTTTAAAGACATTATAATTGAAGGATATAGTGAAGTTAAATCCTCATCAAACATATATTTGTACAATCCAGCTTTAGGGCAAAAAAGGTAACCACCAGCATATCCTTTTTTACTTCTAGGATTAGGATCTTTACCTGGTGGGATTATATTTTGGGACAGTAAATAAGCTGAAATTGCACCATCTTGGGTTTTACTATTTGCATAAACTTCACTATAGTTATGTTTACCTTTATGAGATAGGTTTTTAGTTAAGGCAATATATTGAAGTTTTTCATCTAACAATTTTAATATTTCAACATCACGAAAGTTATACTGAATGTATTTTTGTAGATCGGTTTCAAATAATTGATCAAGATTACCTTCATAATCAACTTTACCTATACCTGTATATTTTTCTCCAATAGCATCTAATTTCCAACTTGGTTCATCTTTCCAACTATATTTTTTATGTAATCTCATATAGTCTAAAGATTCAACCCCAATAATATCTACAAATTGGTTTTGTTTAAAAAAGTATTGGTTATTCTTTTTAGCATTTACTTTACCAATTGGAGATAATTGATCAGCCCATTCTTGACCTAATACATTACACATTCTGTAGTATAAATAAGGTATATCAAAGAAATCACTGTTATAACCAATTAAAATATCAGGATCAATTTCTCTAAAACGTTCTAAAAATTTAGCTAATATTTCTTGTTCTGTTCTACAAGGTACAATTTCTTTATTTTTAGCTTTAGTACGTTTTAATTCACCTTTATCATCACGAACTAAAATAACCCAGTTATCTTCTGATTTATCCCAATACGCTATTGTAGTAATAGGCATAGGGGCTCTTTCAATATATTCTTCAGTTAAAGCTCCTCCTATTTCACACTCAATATCAAAAAATAATTCTTTATGGCCTGTAGATGGATCATCATTAATACCATATTTTTCAATTAAAAACTTTTGATAAGGAGTTATATCATGAAAATGTAAGTTAGGAGTGTTTTTATCCCATTTATAAATTTTACGAAGAGGCTCTCCACTTAAACCAGTGTAATTTGCTTCTTCCTTAGAACATTCTTGGTAAGCAGGGTTATGCCATTCAATTTCATCATAGCCACCTTCGTCCCATAAATGAATTTTGTATTTATTATTTCCTAATCTAGTAGCATAACACTTTTTATACATTAAAAGAATTGTTTTAAATCTGGTCTAAAATAATTAATTGATTTCATTACTTTTCTATCTCGAGTTCTGTATACTACAAATCTCTCCTCCACTTTTTCATAGTGACATGGCTCAGCTTGTTCTTTAGAGCGGATGGTGACAGTCTCCATGGCTTCTTCTTCAGTGCTGCAAGACTTCGACATATTGCTGGCTTGTACCTCTTGATAGGCTGGCCATATCTTATCTTTAAGGCCGTGTAACATAACACCGTTCCCGAGGGAAACATAAGCAATATCACACAGAGCATCCAAAATTTCCACGATGTCTCCGTTTTCGCAAGCCTGTCTATATTCTTCCAATTCTTCAAGTACAAAGTCATATACGAATTGCCATTCTTTTTTTTCTGGTATTGTTGGTTCATAATTGTTTGGTTTGCCAAATGTGGCATTAAAAATTTCTACTTCATTTACAAAAGGCACACTTGGGGGTGCTTCTATACCTCCGTTTAGTTCATCAAATATTGTTAATTGTTTACCCATTTTTTTCTTTATTTAAATAATCTTGTATTGGTTCTGAGTCGTGTTTTTCCCAAGGGAAAATTAACCATTCATCCCCTTCATGTAATTTAGAATATACATTAGGAGTAAAAACTGAAGTATGTGGTTTATGAAATAATACTGCTGTATATAATCCAGGCATTTTATTCATAGTAACTCCACTATCAGTCATATCATCTACTACTAAGGTGTGTGCCCCAATAGTATCTACTAAAGGTAATCCTGTTTGATGTGATAGCATAACCGCAGGAATTAATCCACCTCTAGGTATTCCATAAATTGAGTCTGCTAATGGAACCTCAAATGGTATTTTTCCTGCTAAATCTTTAATTAGATCTGTTATATCCCACCAACTAACTGATATTTTTTTATCATTAAATCTTAACATAACTTAAATATTGTGTCCTCCGTTATTAATTTTTAAACTATCAAAAAATTCTTTACGAGCTTGATTTGTATCATCTCTAAAGGCACCTGATGCTTTAGTTGTAACCATTGCTGCTCCTTGATGTTTAACACCCCTACAAGATACACAATTATGGGTACCTACAATAGTTACAATAACACCTTTATTATTTTCAGTAATTTTATCTACTGCATTATGGATAGCTGAGGTTAATTGTTCTTGAATAGCTCCTCTTCTACCAAATAATTCTACTATTCTATTTAATTTAGAAAGACCAATTACTTGACCTTCAGTTCCTGCAATATAACCAATATGAACTACACCCCCAATTGTTTGGTGGTGATGTGAACACATTGAATTTAACGGTATATTACGTTCTATAATTACACCATCATAACCATCTGATGGGAATGATGTAATAGGAGACATCGCAGTGTATCTACCAGCCCACAAATCATTGACATAAGCTTTAGCTACTCGTCTTGGTGTTTCCATTGAATTGGGATCATTTCTCCAATCACATTTTAAAGCATCTAAAAACTTACCATAAGCTTTTTCTGCTTGATTAATCATTTTATTTTTTTCTCTATCTGTAAGTGGAAATCCTTCAGCAACACCATTTGCAAAACCAACTTGTACAACTTCTAGTTCTTCATGAACTTTTCTACGTTTATTCTCCATTTATTTAATTTAATTTATTTTTATCTATAACACAACCAAGTAGTTAAAATATACTTATCATCTGAAATTGGTTTATTTCCTTTATGAATATAAGGCCAACTAGCTGGGTGGATAATTAATTTACCCGCTTCTGGTTTAACTTTGAAGAAATCATTTTCACCTTCTTCTTTAAATAAAAATTCAGTTTCTCCACCTTCTTTAACATCATTTAGGTATAAAATAAATACTAAATATCTATGTGTGGTGTTAAAATCTTGTTTTTCTAAATGCCAACCATTAAAATGACCTTCATTCATTTTATATTTCTGCATTTGAAGTAATGGATAATAGGTTGATCCATCTATTGTTCTTCTATGAGTATATAAATTATTGTGAGGAAAATTTTCAAACCATTCTACATTCGCTTTATTAAATGCATTGGCTACTAAATTAATATGAAAACCATTTGCATCTTGATGTTGAAGCAAATTATAATCAGTAGAAACTTTGGCTGATTCTTTTCCTCCTAAAGTATGGCCTTTATATGTTTCATTTTTTCTATCATAATCTTCAAACAGATTAATTAAACCATCACATTCTCCTTTAGTAAGAACATTTGGTATAATTCCTATAGTATCGCTAAATTTCATTTTCTAAATATTGTTTTAATTTATCTATTAGTACTAATACTTCATCTGGCTCCATTGTAATAGCACAGCAAGTATTTATATTTTCTTCTATTTCCTCCAATATACTAAGAGCTTCTTGCTTATCCACTATACTTCTCTTTTATCTTCAAAAGCAATGATATGTGGTCTCCAAGTCATTCTATAACCATTATCCCTAACCCAATCAAATAATACAGGATAAGATTTATATAACGCTTCTCTTGAATCTCCAGCGGGCATAAACCATACTTTATCAGGAGATACTTCTAGTTTTTCAATACAATCCATAATTTCAGCTAATGCACCTTCATCTTTACCATCCCAAACAGGTTTGATATGAAAATCAGAATGATAAGCTATTGATTGTTTTATAGCTTCATAATTTAATCTTTTCGAATTATGTTTTTTAACCATCCTTTCATCAGTAATTCCTCCTTGAGGAGTAGCAACACCAATAACGGGAACGCTATTACTAAATTTAGGAGAAATACTAAGAAGATTGATAGGATAATCAGTAGGAAGGAAATGGCTTCCTTCAGTCTCAATAGTAATGAATATATCGTTTTCATGTGCAAAGTGGGTTAACTCATTTACTAAAGCGGGATGCATAGTAGGAGAACCTCCTGTAAGCATCATTTCCTTAATATGAGGGTTATCTTTATACTTTTGGATAATGTCATTAAAATTATATTGGCCTTTTTCTGGGTGAATACTTGTATACCAAGAATCACACCATCCTCCTTCTCCAAAATAACATCTATGAGTACAACCAGTAGTTCTAATAACTATTGTAGGGTAACCTGCTCTGGATCCTTCACTTTGTACTGCAGTATATAATTCTACAATTGGAAGGTTTTTTTCATAGTCTTCAATTCGTTTTAATTGTTTGTGTTCCATAATTTTTTAAAGTGGTTTTTTATTCACTATAATATGCAGCATTTTTTCCATGCTCCATAAATTTTACTTTTGTAACTCTAACTCTATTTTCAGTTTCAGTTTTAACAAATTCATTAACCTTATTAAAAACAAACTCAGCAAATTTCTCTGCACCCGTTGCTTCCACAATTCTAACTTGAGCTGCTCCTGCTTCACCCATTTCTAAAAAAGCATTTTTAAATGGATCATCTTCTGCTACAACTAAAGTATGGTCAAACATATAGTCCATCCAAGCTTTAGGAGACATACCATCAATTTTAGTTTTAGCTCTTTTCATTCCACCAAAATCCCAAACCCAGTTACGTTCGTCTAATTCACCTTCAAAATAAATTTTAAATGAAATACCATAACCATGTACAAATCTACAGTGTGTTTCTGTTGCTTTCCATTGACGGAACACTGTACTAAATCCGTCAAATACTTTACTTGATTGAAATTTACCCATTATAAAAATTTATTATGTCTTGTTTTGATTGTAATCCTACTTTTCTACCTTTAACTTCACCATTTTCATCTAGTAAAACTAAAGTTGGGATATTTCTAACCCCATATTCTATAGATAGATCTTGATTTGCATCAACATCGATTTTTTCATATACTACTCCTTCTGTAGTAGATTCCTGAATAATAGGACCCAATGTTCTACAAGGGGCACACCATGCTGCACTAAAATATAAAATTTTCTTCATTATACTAATTCTTCTATTATACCAATTACTTCGCTCAATATAAGAACCCCTGCTGCAATCTCCAAGCTAAATGGCAAGAGAATATAACCAGCTATTCTTATTCCTGATTTTATAAAACTTATTATTTGATGCTTTTTAGCATCTGGGTATTTGTATTCTGTGTCGTATGTTGGTTTTTGTATCATAACACTTTAAAATTAAAATTAATTACTACTCTATAATCAGAGGAAACTGGGAGCATTCCAGCATGTAGATAATCTTGATTAAATACTACAAGTCTTCCTCTCTTATTTTGAATCCTTTTTTTAATAGATAATTCTTCTCCTGTTAAAAAGGGTTTCATTGTTTTTTCATTAAAAATAATTGTATCACCATCACTATCATTTATATAATAAACAGCAGTAAAACCTCCTGTATTCATATCACAGTGAGGGTGCATACAATAATCTTCATATATTTTAGATACTTTAGGATTAAAATTCACTTTTACTCTTTGTAATTCAAATTTAAAAGGTAAATAATTAAAAATTTCTTCTATCCATTGGGTATTAGTACATAAGTCCCAACCATTTTCAAAAGCAATACATTGTAATAATCCTGGTCTGTTAATGTTAGTTAATTCACTATCTTTAACTGTTATTTTAATAGGATCTTTCCAATTATTTTTAGCCCATCTAAATGGAATAAATTTAATATTATCCTCAAATTTATCCTCTATTTCAGGAGGTAAAAAATTATCAAAAATGTGTATTTTATTATAATCCATATTTTAAATTGCGGAAAGGGAGGGATTCGAACCCCCGGTACCTTTCAGTACGCTGGTTTTCAAGACCAGTGCATTCGACCACTCTGCCACCTTTCCTACCTTATTAAGCTGCATATTCAGCTAATAATTTCTCCACGTGGGATTTTGCTACTTCGTAATCAACTTCTCCAGTTTCATCCTCATACTGTACAGGATCTTTTCTCCCCAGAGCAATAAAAGCCTCAATCCTCTCAACACTAGAAGCAGACTTATAATCACTATTTCCTGAAGGATATGGTTTATAAGAAGTATTTGTTCTCTTATAAACTTCATCAAATTCAATACCCAACGTATCAACCAAACTCTCTCCATCCTTTAAAATTCCTAATTTATCTGTGTCAATATAAGGTATAAAAAATCCTACTTTATCAGCATCCCAATTACCAATTTTGAAAGCTTCATAATCAGCATCTCTAAATTCTTGTCTACAATCAGGATAGATAGCATGATCACCAGCATGGATACCTAAAGCAATATCACATTCATCTCCTGTTTTTTTAGATACAGATAATGCTACTGCTTGAGTTAATGAAGAAAAAATTTTATTTCTATTAGGTACAACTGTTGCTACCATATTTTCTTCTTCATAATGGCCTTCTGGTACATCTTCTCCACCTTCTACAAGGTTAGAATCTAGTAGGTTTACTAAACCATCTAATTTAATTACTTGATAAGTAACATTCTGACCATTAGCATTTAAATAATCTACTAATGATTGTGCTCTTTCAAGTTCCACTCTATGCTTTTGACCGTAATCAAAAGATAAAGCTGTTACATTGTCATACTCAGATAAACATCTAAGTAGTAAAGTTGAGGAGTCCATCCCTCCAGATAAGGACACTACGACATTTTTTGCCATGATTTAAAATAATTAATTAAATTTTGCCAGGTATTATTAAGCGTATAGGCAAACGCTGACTTTAAATGTGTGAATTTACATTTAAGATAAGATATAGTATAATGATAAATAGCCACTAATCCAAATCCTCCTGTAAGAAGAGTCCAAATATTTGGATGCCAGTGCTCTCCACAAAATCCTAATGCGTGTTTTATTATTTCTGCCATATTATTCGTTTTCTACAAATTCTACGTCACCGTAATCATCAATCGGTTTATCTCTTACCAGGTCCCAATCTGCATTATCTATTACCTCTTGTTGAAGGTCTTCATCACCTGTTTTCCACTTTTTAACTTCTTCTTCTGTTAAGATATATTCTTCCCATCTGAAATTGCAATAATTTACTGTTCTTGTTAATTTAGCCATATTTATCTATTTTTGGTATTCCGTTAATTTCTCTAAATAGTGTTGTATTATGTAACACTAAACTATAATCTAATGATCTAAATTTTATTTTAAAATGATCATTCATATTTGCCTTAGGTTTTTCAATTAATCCATCTTCATGGTACATTGTTCCTTCTAAAGCAGCCATAACTGGATTAGAAGTATCAATTGATTCAATTTGTTTATATCCTCTATACCACCCAAATTCTTGTGGTACTGAACACCCTAACAAATGAATTCTATCAAATTTATCAATTACTCCTGAAGAATATAATCTACTTATGAAACATAATCTACCTAAGGCTTTTCCTAAATCTTTATTTGGGTGAGGGTGTAAATCATTATACCAACTAGCACCATAAGATATTGCTAGTTTTTCATAACCTAATTCTTTTAAATTTCTATAACAACCATAAGCTGCTCCCTCATTTTCACCTTGTACTACAGCTACAGGTGTGGTATTTTCAGGATAATTCATTTTCAACCAATATTTAGCTTGAGCATGTGTTTGGGCATAATTCATCCAAACATCAGGTACAATAAATTCATCTGGTTCTAATTCTTTAATCCAATGATGTAATCTATCCCATTTATATGCTTCTCCTAATTCATGAAGGGAATTATCCATTATAATATAACGTCCCTCTTTTTTAGCATCATAAAAATATTGTTTATATTCTTCATCTATATCTAAAAGATGAGGTAAACAATAATCATAATCGTTAAATTCATGAGATGCTCCTAAAAGGCATCTAGGTACTTCGTGGCTTACTTTCATATATTTAATAAATGCATTAATTCTTTCATATGTCCATCGCAGTAATGTTGAACTGCTAAAAATGAATCTTTATTTCCTATAAAATTAATAGGTTTACCTGTTGGGTTTCCTATTGTTTGTTTATATGGAGATGAAAATAATAATCTGGAATCATGAAACAAATTAATTCCAGCATTATATAAAATTTCTCCTACTATTTTATCTTCAAATATTGTATCTTGATATTTGTTTCTATCAAAATCATGATATAAATGATACATTGATTTTTTACTTAATAAAAATCCAGATCCTCCACTAGCCCATAAATTTTTACTATCAAATTCTTTTTGGACTAAATGGTCCCAATTTAATCCTGGGTAAGGTACAGCACACCCAACATAATCTTTAGGATTATTTACTGTATAATCTTCTATAAATTTAATAAATCTATCTACATGGACAAAACTATCTGAATCAGTATGAAATCTAAATTCATAATCTGTTTCATCTAAAATATATTTTGAAATATAATATTCGGCTTTTAAATAGATATCATATTTTGTATCATCACATTTAGAAAAGAAAAAATTACCTATTAATTCATAATCTTTATCTAAATAAGGATTAGACATTAAATAAATAACATCATAACCTTTTTCTCTTAATTTAGGAACCCAAGTTGTTTCACATTCAATCCAGTTAGAATAATAATCCTTTTGCCAATTTCCTGTAATAGTAATTAAGGTTTTACTCATTTATAACTTTTTTAGGTCGTCCTCTACGCTTAAATGGATAGGGGGCATGGATTATTTTATATTTTTCTTCTATAATATAATAAAGATCTATCAGGGAGCCACTACAATTTAACATTTCTTCTTCTACTTGTTCTCTATTACATCTAAAATGTATAGTGAAATTTTTTATAAGTGATTCTAACCTTTCATGTTCATCTTTTTCAAAATCTTCAATTAAACGCTTTCTACGAGCTCTCATTACAGCAGTTTTTTCTAAATACTTTTGATAATCAATTCCACATTCTTCTAAAATATCATTTAATTGGTATTCAACTAAATAAATTTGTGCCCTATAACATGAATAATCAAAATCACCATTTATTATACGATCACGAAGAGGTTTACGTGTATCTAATGGTTTGTTTTTTGGAGCATATAATCTCCACCATCTAAATTGGTTATAATTTAGTTTTTGATACTGTAATAATTGTTTTTCGACTTGTTTCCTTGATATAGGAATATTGAACATATAACTTTTATTTATCCTAAATATACGACTTTTATTTAACTACTCCAAATTAAAATTATGAAGCTTTAATATTATCTACTATTAAATTATACTTTATATCTTCAAAATCTTCTAAAGATTCATAAGCTTTACTAAATAAAAATACCCATTTAAAATAAGTTTCAAAAAACCACCCATCTCTTATTCCAGGAGGATTTTCATTATAATAAAAAATAGAATTAGGAGTTATAACATCAATAAATTTTTGAGTAGGGATTGAAAAAAAACTAGTACTTATACTATCTTCACCCCAATTATAATATAAAAATTTATAATCTTTAGATTTTTCTAGTAATCTACTATATTCTCCTTTTTCTAGGGTTACATCATAATTAAAATGATGTACATAATCATAACCTAAAGTTTTGCAAATATTAAATCCTAATAACATTTGAGATAAATGACCATACCCATAATCAGTTACTGTACCCTTATAGTTTACAACTAATCTTCTACTATTTATTGTTGTAGGGTTATCTGAGGTGTAATGGCATTCTTTAACTTGTGGAAAATGTTGAATTATGTCAGGAATAGGGTAATTACCCACATAAATTATAGGTAATTTATTATTTTCTTTTTCAAAAAATTCTAATTGAGTTATTGCTGCTCTTACTTTTTCTACTGTATTTAAGTGAGAGGTAATTAAAATACAACTATTCATGTAACTTTTATTCTATTAAATAATCAATCCATTTTGTTCCTTTAGTATCTTCATTTGGAAAAGAAAATATATATTGTTTACCTCCAAAAGTTATTATTTTTTTAAAACTAGAAGGAATAGTAGCTCCCCCTGGTACTTTTTGATTAGAGAAATATACTTCAACTCTGACTTTTACTTCATAAAAATTAGCTAAATCTCTTTCAAATCCTTCTAATTCTTTCCAAACCCCTCTATTTAACCCTTGATGTTGTAATGCTGAATTTAAATATGTAAATGTTTTGTATAGTGTTTCTTTATCACAATTAAATGAAGCTGCAGGTGCTAAATGACCTTTATCCCATATATTATTTTTATAATCATCATTATCCGAGGTATGAATTTCATTATCTATATAAAAATCCATTCCTTGTCTAGAGGCATCTCCTCTAGGACATTGTACTATATATTCAACCCATACAGGTTGTTCTTTTTCTTGATCATATTGAACAGTAAAAATGTCAGTTTCAATTAACTGACTTTGTAAAAATAAAGGAAATATAAATAATAAACTAATAAATTTTTGTTTCATCGTCTTCATTTGGTAAAGAACTTTTTATTTGGTTAATTTCACCTATAATTTTATTTGATCTAAAACTTGATAATCCTGGTTTTAATTGTGATTGTAATTCATCAATCATTTTTTTAGCTGCTGCTATTTCATCTTCATCTATAATTCCATCTTCATTTAAATCTAGTATATTTTTTTGTTTTTTTTTAATTAATTCTATTTTATCTAAATTTTCCATAAACTCCTTTTTCGTAGTTATTTCTTCAGCATCCCTAACTTCTATTTCTGTTATAGGATTTTTAGGTGGAGTTGTGCCTCGGGCTTCATCATAGTGTTCCCCTTCATTACCATTTTGGCCTATAATATCCATTCTTCTTTCGTCTTCTTCATTGTAATTGTCAAAAACAGAAGGAGCTACCTTATCTTCTAAATCTTCAACTTTTTCCCCATATAAATTTTGTACATATTTTTTTCTAGGATAAGCTTTATTAAAAGCAAAATTAGCGGCAATTACTAAAGATATTGCTAAAGGATCAAATACAAAAATTATAATAAGTAATAGTATATTAATAATTTTATCCATAGGAGTACCTGTAAGTCCCGATAGATACTTAAGGGGACCTAATTCTCCAGCTACTTCGGTATTATTATCTAATTCTAGTACTTGTAATTGGAATTTTTGTAGACTATCAGCTGCTACTTCTCTTTTGGATTGTATATTTTTTCTATTTTCTTCCTCAACCGAAATACGATTTTGTGCCAAACGTAACTCAGCCGTGCTGATGGTGTTTCGAATGCCTCCAACCACACTGGTGTCCTTGATTTGTATAGACTGCGACTTGGCATTACTAAGAGTACTAATATTGTCCAATATTTGTTGAAGTTCTTTATCATATCTATCTAAATCTGTTTGGTAAAAATCTACTTTTTGTTGAATAAACTTTTTTTCATTTTCAACAATAGTAAGTTCATTAAATGTTTCTTGATAAGCAGCACTTAAAAACCCATAAATACCCATACTAGTAATTAATACAAGTATTGTAGCAGCAATAGTTAAATAAGTTCTAAGAAGTTTATTAATTGTATCCCAATATTGATATAATAAGGAAGCAGTAACTAATTTAGCAAATTCTAAAGAACCAGCCATTATTATAACTTCAAATTGGGCTCCCGCAAAAAGTTTACTTAAACCATAAACGGAATAAAAAGCCGCTGATGCACTTACAGACAATGCTGAAAATGCTATCATGAAAGGGAACAGGCCTTGTTTGAGATTCTTAAGCATGATGATAAATATAGAAAAAAAATAGGGCTAAGACAACCTATTTTCTAATCCCTTTATGCTTATCAATACGATCTAGTATATCATTTAAAACTTCTGTTTTAATAAAACCAGCCATTGATGCATTTTTAAGGACACTTACTAATTGTAAAACTACAAGAGGCATGACCATGGTTTCACTTAACCATCCTGCCCCAGGTATACTTTTTTCTATTACTAAAACAACAGTTAACATAATAGTCCAGAAAAGAAGGGTTCTTAAAATCTTAATTGCTTTATAAGTTTTAAATCCTTCTCGTTTTATCCCAGCGATAATCCCAAAAAAACCATCTGCAAATACTAATGTAGCTATTGCTAAATATTGTTCTGCATTTTGCATGGTAAGTTCCATAAAATAGGAACATATAAAAGCTAACGACATACTTCCGCCTGATAAAATTATTTTTGTTGTTTTCATTAGAATAACTATTCTTAATTTTTGTTCCTATTGTTTATGTGGTTCTAAACTTTCTATATAATTAATGTCTTTACTTTCTATTAAAGTATAAGTAAATGAATTACCCCAAACATCTTTAGCACTATTACAGATTTGCATAAATTCTGTAAAGTTATCATTTGAAGCTATTACTTGGCAACCAGCTGACCATTTATCTACTTGAACAGAAGTAGCTCCTTCCCATTTAGTTGCTCTATGGATGTTAATACCAAATATTCCTTCCCAAATTCTATCTGGGTTCATATCATATCTCCCATCTCTGTTGTTATCTCTAAATACTTTTAATGGTTTCTTTTGTCTTAAAGCTTCATATTTGCCTTGGTGTAAACCAATTTCATGTGAACCTCTATATTGACCAGGTACTAAGATAGCTACACCATTGGGATTTAGTAAATTTTGTTCCCAATGTAATCCTGGGTCACAGGTTGCTTTGTATTCTTTGTACATTGGTACACCATCTACCATATAACTTACGGTTAACCAATCATCAAATTTATTTGTTACTTCATGATCTGTTCCTGAGTTTCTAACCCCAACTATATTAAGGTTATAATTGCCACTTTCGAACCAGGTATAACCTAAATGTTCTACTGCAGCTTTAATTTTCCAATCTTGCCAAGCCATATTTTATAAACTTTTTAATATTTAATTAATCTTTTTTTCCTTCTAAGTATCCTTTTTCATACTGAAGTTCTTTTTCTATATCAACGATTCTTTCTTCTAAATCGTTAATTACTTTTATTTTTTTGTCTAACCTTTCATGTACAGTGGTTAGTTCTGATTTTAAAGCTGTAAACTCAGAAAATAAAGTTCCAGCAGTAAAAATCGCAGCCAATAATCCTACGACTATTGACCAGTTGTTTGTTAAAAACTTATTTAAATTCACCTCGTTATTTGGCACTTTATCTTTAATTTATTTTTTACCACCAAAGATTTTGCCTGCTTCTGCTATTCCAAAGCATCCTAAAGTAATGAATAGGAAAGAATCATAAATGAATTCTTGGATTACTAAATCTTTACCCACAAATCCTGTAACAATATCAGCAGCAGCAAATATTACCATTACTGCAAATGAAGCAAAACCAACAACTGATTTTTCGTTGATGTCATTATCATCTTTAAAAATATTTTTAAAAGCCATCCATTTATGTTTTAATTTTTTAAACATTTTATAACTAAATTTTAATGAAACATGATTTTTATCTGTTATACATATTAAAATTGGAACTTAGAACCAATAGTTGCTGACCAAGTTATTGGAATTCCTGGAAGAGTTGTTCCTACTATATTTCCCCCTATATTAAATCGGAATCTTTGAGTAATTCCAACATCAAAATTGGATCCTACTATATAAGTTACATGCTCATTCCACACAATTTCTCCTTTTCCTGGTTTTCTTATATCAAAATTATATGATACTGGGTTGAGAGCTAATGCTAACATTGGAGAAATTGTAACTTTTTTAGTTGGAAATGGTTTAGTTCCAAATAATACTCCAGAGGGCATTACCATTACTGTATTATCTATATTAATTATTGTGCCTGAAATTGCGTATCCTCCAACAAATCCTTTCCAGAAATTTTCTTTTTGTCCTAAATATACATTACTTATCCCACCAGAAAGTACTTTAGTACCATAAATGTACATAAAATTAGCACTAACTGATTGTATCATCATTATACTCCCTCTATTGTAGATAGAACCAAAATATAAATCTTCTTTTTTTGTTAGTGGATTGTACAAATATAATTTTTCTTCTTTATCATAATTAAAATATACATTAGATTGAGATAATCCTAAACTAAATTGTTCCATATTATCCCAAATCATAACATTAGCAGAATAAGTAGTAGTTCCATTAAGTGATGATTGAGATAAACCAAAACTAGCTGCTCTACTAAAACTTCCATCTAAAGCTTGTTGTGTTAGTAAGTTAGCAGAAACATTTATAGGATTACGTTGCTTTTTTTCTTCTTCTTTTTCCTCTTCATCTTCACTTTCTTCTTCTTTCTCCTCTTCTTCCTCTTTTTCTTCCTCCTTTTCCTCCTCTTTTTCTTCCTCTTTCTCTTCCTCTTTTTTCTCTTCTTCTTTTTCTTCTTCTACCTTTTCATCACTTTCTTCATCACTGCTTTCTTCACTGCTTTCATCCTTATTTTCTTCACTTGATGAATCTTCACTGCTTTCTTCTCCTTCACCACCTGAATCTCCTCCTTCTTCTCCTGACGAATTATCATCGCCGCCATCTCCATCCCCAGAAGAGTTATCATTATCTGATGAACCACTATCATTATCCGAGGAATTACCCCCAGACGTATCGTCACTCCCAGAATTCCCGCTATCGCCAGAATTATCTCCTCCTGAGTTTCCTCCTGAGTCACTACCTGAAGAACTGCCTGAGTCCCCTCCTGAATTATTTGATGAGCTTGAGCTTCCACTTGAGTTACTTCCAGAGGAACCTGAATTACTACTGTTTGATCCTGTATTTGTTGATCCTGTGTTTCCATTAGTATTAGTATTAGTTGTGCCCGTATTATTAGTAGCGCTAGATGTAGCATTACTTGCAGCATTAGTTGCATTGCTAGTAGCATTACTAGTAGTCTGTTGTGTAGATTGATTATTTGCTGTATTAGTTGAGCATGGGCTTAGGTTTGACCACCAGGCATAAGTTTCGTTGAGCCATGCTTCTAATGTACCATTAGTATATTCAGCCCAAGTAAATGTTTTTACCCTATTATAAAAAGCTACTGTGGCTGAGCCATTAACAAAATTTGCGGTTACTGTTTTTACTTCATTAGTACAACGATCTGTAAAATATTGAGTAACAGATTGGGTTTGTCCTACCGTAGTAAAACAAACAAAGAAAAATAATATAAAATAAAGTTTTCGCACATTAATGATCAAAGATCTTTTTACGTATCATCCTTTTAACTACTTTAGCAACTCCAGTTTCTAGAGCTTTTTTAGTTGAAGTACCGATAGATGATTGATTAAACTTAATTTCTTCTAAATTTTCATCATTAAGTAAAGTCATTTCTCTTGTAGTTGTAGCTTTACCTAATCCTGATCCTGTCATATAAAGTCCTGTTTCTGCATCTACCATTTTAACTTGGAGACCTAATCTTGTAACTAAGTTACTTTTTACTCCATCTTTTAAACTAATAGATTCATCTTCAGAGATAGAAAAATCATATACTTCTATATAACAAAAGTATTTAGCGAGCATAATTTTGCCCTTAATATTAATTTGGTTAGCTGTAAACCCTTTTTGAGATGCTTTATATTGAGTAACCATTCTATCTTTGATTTCGTCTTTTGTTTCAACGAATTCAAATCTAAATGTTTCATCTAAGAATGCTACTGTTATATTAGTTAATCCTAAACCTACTCTATAGTCTCCTAATTCTGGATATTGTGATAATATTTCATCACTTACACCTATATTAAGTAGTGCTACTGTTACAGGATCGCCATTATATTCAGGTATTGACCAAATTGACTCTCTAGATTCAAACCCAGCAGTATAATCTTCTGTGGTTGTTTTACCTAGTACTTGACCAAATGCTACATTTAGCCCAAGTAAAAATACGATAAGGTATTTCACTTTTAGATATAGTCAAATACACCGAAAGTAGCATTTTCGAATGTGGATGGATCAGCAATAAAATTTATCACTAATGTAAACCACCCTACCCAAAATAGTAATATTAAGCTTGTTAGCCAAAACCATAAAACAAAATCTATTGGATTTTTAGATTTCATTGCGGTTTGCCATAACTCAACTATGGGATAAGAAAAATACAAGATAGCTTGGATTAGCCAAGTTTTCTTCGTACGTTGTAATAAATAATTCATGGTTGTCATTTTAATTGTTATACTTCACTCTATTTTAATTTGACAGCAGAATAGAGAAAACCAGGTTGCCGCCTGGTTTTCCATTTCTACCAGTCATACTCTTCTTTTCTTTCTTCTGTTTTTGTTTTTTCTTGTTTTGGTGGAAGAACTATAGTCTTAGATACTACAACAGTATCTTTAATTGATTCAGGAACAACAATTGTTTGTTCCATTGATGGTTGAATTTGATCTTCTGCTACTCCAAATATAGATTCCATATTAGTTATTACTAATCCACCTGCGGCTGTAATAATAAGACCAATTGTTGTAATTACTTGGTTTTTTATTTGACTAAAAAATCCTCCTTGTTTATCTTCACTCATAATCTAAAATTTTGAAAAAACTGTTATACCTATTACTGTATGGTCTTCTTTAGCTAGTTCTAATTTATAAGAACTTTTTTCTAAAGTATTTACATACACCTTTAATATATTATCACCTTCTTTACCATTAAGCCTTTCTTGAGATATTAATTCATTAGTCATACTATGTCTAATTTTTACTCTATAAACTCCATCTGAAGGTAATTTAACATTCATAGCTACTCTTTCTGATACGATAGCACTAGCTAATTTAACTCCTACCAAGTCTTCAATAAATAAAGCTTCTGGTACTTCTTGATTTTCATCTACCACAAGAAAATCTTCATCTTGTGCACATCCTAATACTAAAAATAATACTAATATTGATAATAATTTTTTCATTTTTATTGAATTATAAATTTAACTTTTTGACCATCAGCTTTAATTCCTTCTGTTAATTTAAAAGTAATTAATCCTGATGTGTTTTGTAATGTTTCATTTGGAGTGAATATTAATTTATAAGCATTTCCTGTTTTAATTGATACTTCTCCTGATTGATCTAAAGATCCTATATTTACTTTTGCTTGTTGTTCTTTATGATTTGCAAAATTAGTCATTGTATTTCCTGTATCAAAAATTACATTATCTAATTCTAAAATAGTTTCATCATAATTTATATTAAATTGAGCACCTACTACTCCTTCTTCTTGTAAATTAATAGTAAAGTGTACTTTACCATCTACTAATTCAGAAACAACATCTAAATTAGATTCAATTTCATCTTGTAAAGCCATTGAAGTAACACTCATTCTTGCTTGAGAAGATTGAGCTGTACCTGTTTGAGCATAAGCACTTCCTTCTGCTGTTGGGACATATCCATGAGAAAAATCAACATCACCTATTAAAGAATGACCAAAACTAAATGCTTTATCTGCATCAGTAGGTTCTATGATGAATTTTTGTCCGAAATAATAATCATCAGTTGATACACCTAATTGTTCTATTCTACCCCAAACATTTTTAGATCCGTTAGTTGAATTAGTAAACCATTCACTTAATCCTTCTACACCTTGAACATGGCCTAAAGCTTGATAAGCATCTTCGGGTGTTATATTTCCTGAATTATTTAATTCACCTAGCAAGTACTGAATAGCATAATCAAATGTATTTTGGTTACTTGTGTCTCCAGGTCCTCCTGCTCCAGTAGCATTACCTTGTTTAAAAATTATAAAGGCATCTGCTATTGTTAATATATCATCTAACCAAGAAGCTTGATCATTTACTTTAATTTCAAAGTAATATTTTTCATCTACAATTAAATTACTAGTAATTACTTGCCCATTTGCATCAAAATTACCTGTTTCAATTGCATCTCCTGTTTTACCATTAACTCCATCAGCAGCATAAATTGCGTAAGTAAAATCAGTAGCGTGATCAGCTTTAGCAGCTGAATTTAATGTTATAGTAACACTACCAGCATTTACCCCACTTACACTAGCTAATGAAATATTTTCTGTACCAGCATTTACATCTAATAATCCTGAGCTAGCACTTATATCTTCAAAATTAGCATAGTTAAGATCAGTAACGTTATTATAATTAGAATACCCTGTACCTTGTCTATCTTTAATTTTAAATTTAACATAGATCCAAGCAGTTGATAAAGGTAAATCTGAAGCTGATTGTATAATTACTCTACCTACGGACCAATCTGATACTGTAGAATAAGATCCTGCTCCAGCATTTAACCATCCTTGTTCATATTGAACATCTAAATCTGATTCAGCTATAGCTACACCAGCATAAGTGTTAATAGGATTAAACCTATACCCATTCCACATTGTCCAAGAATTTTGAGCATCTGAAGGTAAACCACTTGTTGGGTTAAATTCATGTGAAACATATTCTAATAATTTATTATTCCATTCAAAGTCAAAATGAACACGATCAGGTGTCATTCCACTTCCATCTACTCCCTCAAATTTTACAGTAATAGTATCACCGACTACAAATCCATTTGTATCTGCATCAATGTAACTGTGGCTTAAATATCCTTGTTGGGAAAAAGCCATAAAAGGTAACATTAATAAAAATAGTAGTTTTTTCATTTTTTGTTTTTCATGTGTTTTGTTAATGAAGGGTACATTTCATATCCAATTTTTGTAAGCCATTCATCAACTTTAATTAATAATTGTTTTATTTTTTTCATAATTTTAATTTGTCAATAAGTTGTTCGCATACTTTTTTAAGTGCACTAGACACCCCTGCTTGTGAAAACTTACCTCCATCATCTATAATTAAAGTAGATGTAGAAATTGATTTTGAAGTTCCTTTAGCAGTTACTTCTTTGATTATTTCACCATCTACAAGTAACCTAGCACCTGCAATTATTTGAGTAATATCAGCTTTACGGCCATATACTCCTAATTGCATGCTATTTTTCTTTACATCAAAATATAGTAATTCGACTCTGATACTTTTTGGTGCTTTATCACTCAGGTAGTAATCTTTATCTTGAATTACTTCTTCTAATATATTTTTTACACCAAAAGCCAAGTCACGGTTACCCGCAAAAGGGCCCATAACAATGTTATTGGTAACTTTTTCTATGTGTATAGTCTCTTGACTATAACCATTAATGCCCAGTATTAGAGCAAAAATGAAACATAATGATTTCATATTCAACTTTTTCGTTAAAAAAAAACGTTTTGAAAAACTTTAGAATTGAACAGTATTGCCGCACTGTTCGATTATACTTCAATTATACATATAAAAAAAGGGGGTCAAATTGACCCCCTATCATTGTTATTTTACTTTATTCGCACTATTTTTTAATAATGTGATATAAAACAAATGCGCCTACTAGACCGAGTAGACCTTCAGCACTTAGTGATCCTAAAATTCCCATAATGTTTTCTACTACTGAAATTTCAGGCCAAAAAGGAATATTAACTCCTTTAAATAGTACTTCTAGTACTACTCCTAGTGCAATTAAACTGATGCCGATTTTTGTTAAATCATCAGCCCAAGAACCAATTTTCTTTAATAAATCCATAATTAAAAGATTAAGTTATACAATAAATAACTTCCGGATTTTTGGCAATTGCGTGAAATAAATATGGACTATCCGTCGCAAGACACACAATCTGCCATTCTTGAACCAAGATCACCCTTGATGACACTGTCAGTTCTTAGGTAATATAATGTTTTTATCCCAAGCTTCCACGCCTCTAAATGCACTTGATTTATCCATTTTGGCGAATCATTGGGATCAAATGACAAATTCAGAGATTGAGTTTGGTCAATATATTGTTGTCTTATTGCAGCTTGGCGCACTAATTCTAACTGATTAATTTCAGGGAAAGTTAGAAATAATTCTTTTTCATCAGGAGTCAATACATTATCTGGTAAATCCATTACAGAACCCCCATCAGCTAACATTTGATCCCACCATTTATCTTTATCTTCTCCTTTTTCAATTAAAATTGATTGTAATACTTTATTTTTTCTAATAAAAGTACCCTTAGCACCATTAAAAGTATAGATATTAGCTGGTAAAGGTTCAATACCTGCTGAAATTCCTCCTGTAATTACTGAATTAGAAACTGTAGGAGCAATTGCTAATAAGTGAGTATTTCTCATACCTGTTCCTCTACACCATAAAGGTTCTCCATATTCTACAGCTAAATCTCTAGATGCTTTTTCTGCTTTAGATCTAATATCTGAAAATATATTATGAGTATGAGCAGTTGAAGCAATTGAATTAAATGGTAATTTCTTTTGTTGTAAAAATGTGTGCCAGCCCATTACTCCTAAACCTAAAGCTCTACCTTTAGAAGCATGTTTATGGGTTCTTTTTAATGAATCTCTACCACTAGATTTATCAATAAATTCTTGCATTACACCATCTAAAAACCACGTAGCTAATTCTACAGTATCAGTATCTTTCCACTCGTCATATTTAGCTAAATTTAAAGATGATAAACAACAAATAAATGAATGTTCTTCATCTGTAAATAATGTAATTTCCGAACAAATATTAGTCATTGTTACATCTAAATTATGTAATCTATAAGCAATAGGATTATCTTTATTAACATTATCTTTATACATCACATAAGGTTCACCTGTTTCCATTCTAGATTTTAGAATAGTAGCCCAAGTGTTCATAGCATCAGGATCTCTAGTTTCTAATTTACGCATAAAAACATCATCTACAACTACACATTGATGTAAATTTAAACATTGTCTATTAGGATCTCCTTTAGGTCTTCTAATTTGTAAAAATTCATATATATCTGGATGGTTAATATCTAAGTTTACAGATGCAGCACCTCTTCTAACATTACCTTGATTAGTAGCAATAATTGCTGAATCGTAAATTTTACACCATGGAACAACACCTTCTGATTTTCCATTACCTGTAATACCTTTTCCACGTGGTCTAATACGAGATACACTAATACCTACACCTCCACCAGATGCTGTTAATTTCATTAGTTCTGCGTTAGTTAAACCGATTCCACGTATAGAATCAGGTGTATCAATACCAAAGCATGAAATTGGTAAACCACGATCTGTTCCCATATTTGATAAAACAGGTGATGCTAAACCAACCCAACCATTCCAAAATAATTTGAAAAATTTATTGGCTAATTCTGGTTTTTTTAATCTCATAGCTGCTGCATTTGCAACTCTTCTATAAGCGGTTTTAACTGTTTCTCCAGGTAATAAGTATCCTTTAGATACTGTTGCTAAAGAAATTTCATCCATCCACTCAGGATATTGTTTTCCTGGTTCCCAATTTGTATAATCTACTTGTAATGCGTTATTTTCCATATCTTAAAATAATGATGCTGCGTCCCAATTTTGAACACCTTTACTATAATTTGTTACTCTATTTGCAAAGAAATCTGTATGTTGTTTTCCAGCTGATAATGAATCAAACCATTTCATTCTTTGTACAGCTTCAGTATCAATTCCATTTACAATAGGACCATATCCTAAATCTCCCATTTTTGTATTTACTCTATGTTTAATAAATGATACTAAATCATATTTTGAACATCCTTCTAAATCTCCCATTTCATATACTTTATCAATAAAATCTAATTCTAATTTTAAAGATAAATGAGCAGCTTCTTCAATTTGTAATCTTAATTCAGGTGTATCTAATTCTGGGTGTTCTTTTAGAAGTGTTCTAAATAACCAACAACCGGCATTTGAGTGTAAAGATTCATCTCTAATACTCCATTCTACTATTTGGCCTACTCCTTTAAGTAAATTTCTTAATTTAAATGATAATAAAACAGCAAAAGAAGAAAATAAATTAACCCCTTCTGTAAATGCTGAAAATATGGCTAATGATTTAGCTCTTTCATGCCAATCAGGAGTACCATCATGACTATCTCTTACATTCATAAGGGTTTCAATTTTAGCCATTGTGGTTTCATCTTCTAAAAACTCACTAAAATCATCTAATCCTAATTCTTCATTTAATAAAGAATAAGCTTCGGCATGTATCGTTTCAAAAGCACCAAATGTAACCGCCATTTTAATTACTTCAGGTTTTCTAAACCAAGAAGTTACTAAAGTAGACCAGTAATCGTTTACTACTGTTTCTGTTTGAGCAAATCCCTTAAGAATAGACCCAATTATATTTTTTTCTGTTTCATTTAAGTTTTGTTTCCAATCATTGACATCTGACATCATAGGCACTTCAGTGTGTAACCAATGTGCTTGTTGTTGTTTCATCCAATAATCGTGTGCTTCAGGGTATTCGAATGGTTTATAAACGATACGTTCCTGCAATAGAGATTTCTTTGCCATTTTTTTAATTTAATTCGTTAATTTATTTTTCTAACTCGAAAAACTTTTTTCTTAATAACTGTTTGTCAAAAGTATCAACATCGGTATCAAACTTATTAGATTGAGATGATGGAGCGAGTGTTTCATTATCCTCGCTATCTTGGTAATCAAATACTTCGAAGTGTCCTGTTGAAGTATCTGCATTTACAGAAAAAGTGAGACCATCCATCCCGTATCTATTTTTCATAATATGGAATCTACCTGTATTGTTTACTTTATCTTCTTTCTTACGAGAAAGAGACATTGCGAAGTCAGAAATCATCATTTTATCATATGATCCTGCTGCTTTATCTCCTTCAATTATTTTATCTTGAGCCCCAGCTCGATTTACTTGCGAAACTGACCAAATAGGAATATTTAATTGTCTAGCAAGGCCTTTTGTGCTAGTATAAATATCATCAATTTCGTCCTTACGTTCACGATTTTTCTTTCTTGATGAAAGTAAATCAACGTAATCAATTATAACCATATCAGGTTTTATTCCCATTCCTGAGCATTTGTTAATATGAGATTCTATTGTTGAGATAGTTGCACGTCCTGTTGGGAATTCTTTAATTATCAACTGTCCTGGTAATTGAGGAATTGTTTCTTCTACTTTATCTCTAAATGAATCTATTTTATTAACTGGTACTTTGGTAAAAAAAGCGTCATACCTTTTACCAACATAATCTTCTCCTAATTCAAGTGTATAATGGAGTACATTATATCCTAATCTAACAGCATAACCTCCTAGAGCAACAAGAGACCATGATTTACCACCTCCAGGATTACCAAAGATAAGACCAAAATCTCCGTTTCCAAGTCCACCTTGTAATAACCCATTAATACGTTCCCAAGGTGTTGGTATAGTTGTCCTTGAATTTTCTCTATATCTCTCTTCAATATCTTTAATATATTCATGTCCTATATTTTTATCTTGACCTGCTTTTAAAGCATTATCAATTAAAAAACGAATACCATCAAAATCACCTCCTTTAAGTAAATCAACAGAAGACATTAATGCCTTTTTTAACTGTTGGTTCTTACAAAAGTTAGTAAATTCTTCTTGAACATATTCTAAATCATCATCTGAAGTTACATATGCTTCTTTAAGTTGTTCTTTAATTGAAATTTGTAAGACTTCATTATCTACTTTTTGTAGTTCAACCTTTAAAATATCTAATGAAGGAGTAGTATGATATTTGTCATAATAATTAAGTATTTCTTTTATAGCCCATTTTTGAGCGGGGTTTTCAAAATACTCATCTGAAATAATATCATGTATATTGGTTAAAAATTCTTTATGTGTCAATAAAGAAGATAAAACCTTTACTTGAAACTCGTGTCCGTATTGATTTATACTATTTAATGTCAATCTTTATAACCTTTAAACTGTGAAAATATATCTTTTAACCAAATATCTAAATTTCTAATCATACCACCCATTTTATCCTCATTATAAAATTGGATAAACATTTTAGGATTAAATTCAGGGAAATTATCTGTAATTAATTGATCTAAATACTCCTTTTCTCTTTCATCTATCATAGGAGTTCCTAAATCCATTACTCTAAAACTTGTCCTTAATTTATCTTCATCTTGTAATATTCTTGAATATACAACATGATCTTTAAACTTCCTAGTAGCTATATTAAAAATGTCTTCTAATATTAAATCTTTTTCTTTTAATTCAGGGAACTTTTTAAATATGCCTTTTTCACCTAATCCTTTTACTCCTGGGATATTATCTGAATTATCACCTAATAATGTTTTGTATAAAATAAAGTTTTTAGGAGATACACCAAATTTTTCTTTTACTGTTTTAGGTGTATAATATTCTTTTTCCATTGGTCTATATAAAATAATTTTATCAGTAACCAATTGAACAAAATCCTTATCAGATGATACAATAAAACATGTAGAATTATGTTTTTTAACTAATTTTTTTGCTAATACCGCTATTATATCATCAGCTTCTACTTTATCAATTATAGTAGTTTTAACAGGTAATAATTTTAAATATTGTATTACACGTACTATTTGATCTACTTTTGAATCATGTTCTTCTTCTAAACTATCAAATGCATCCCAATTAGTAACTCGTTGTAAATTTCTGCTTCCTTTGTATTCGGAGAGCAGGTTCTTGCGGTTGGCAGTTGAACCTGCTCCATCGAATACTACATAAACAGAGGTTGGTTGGGTTTGTCGAATCATTGCACCTAAAGAACGAAAGAATCCACCTAACCCACCAATGTGAACTCCATCAGGATTAACCATATTCATCATGGCAAAGTTTCTAAAAAATAGATTTAACCCATCTATTAGTAATACTTTATCGTGTTTTTTTAATATAGTTTCTTCCCCTTGCTCCTGGACTTCGTCCAGCAACGCAAATAATTCTTTACGCTTCATAATGATTCTATTCTGGTTCTTTCTCGAATTGAGAAATATCATTTACTTCCTGATCTTCTTCTACTACTTGAAAATCAGTTCCACCTAATACCGCTGCCCATTCTTTACCATGATCAGTTTTGTATTTTTTTAATTCATTTGGATCATCATTGATAAAACCATGTGGGGTCATTACAATTCTTCCTCTTGTAGTAACACCATTAATATGGTTTTTATCAATTTGTAAGTTAGTTCTTTTAGCAAATTCAACCTGCTTACCATCTTTAATTGCTTTAATTTTAGATGTACCAGCAGACATAATATTACCAAATGTAACTACAAATGTTGAATCAAACCACATTGCATAACCACCCTTATTCATTAATTTAGGTTTACCCATAGGTGATTCTGGTTTTAATGTCCAAACTTTATTAACACATACTAATGTATTAGTAAAGGGTGAAGATTCTTTTCTGGATAATGTAATTTTTTGATTAACATTATTCCCAAATTGAGTTGACATAGCACCTGCATTCCATTCATTATTATTTTTATTGGATTTAAGTGACATTTCACAAGGCACAGAACCAATACTATCCCATAAGAATAGTAAATCATAAGGTAAATTACCTTTTTTCTGTTCATCCATTAAATCTAAAATAAATGTTGCTACATCTTCAATTGAATTAATTGTTTCACGATCAACATAAATAAAATTACCACTATAATCAGTAATTTCTCCATTTTCATCTCGTTCAACATTAATATCTAATCCCATTTGAATAGCATGTTCCCAATTCCATTTCATCTCAGTGATGATGAAGACTGGCAGTACCCCATTATTTTGAGCGGATACTGCAGCTTCGATCATTGCTGTTGTTTTACCAGTGTCAGAATGACCTCTAAGTAAAACAATATGACCCATAGGAATTCCAGGTACGGAAGTAACATCACTAAAGGCCGGTGAAAGGGGGATCCATTCTTGATCCTTAAACTTAATATTTTTATCTAAACCTTTTTTAGATTTAAATTTAGATAAATCAAAGTTTGCTTTTATTTCAGCAGACACTGCTGCTGATAATGATTTGCTTTTTCTTGGCATAATTAAAATGGTAAATCGTCAACTTTTTCCTTCTTATCATCAAACAAACTATCAAACTCATCAGTTTTATTTTGTTTTACTTTAGAAGTATCTAAGCTAAAATTTGATGAGTTATTTTGATGTGTATCTGAATCGAAATCAGAAGCTGGTTCAGAAATAATATCTCCTTCTTCAGCAGCATCTTCAGGTGCTAACCATTTTTCTAGGGCAACTTTCATTTCATCAAAGGTGTAACGCTTAAATAATTCTTCAGGATTAGGTTGTTCCTTTAACCAAGTTTCTACAGTAGTAGAATCTTCACTAAGTGGTGAAGTCTTTAATCTAACACGTACTGATGATTTATTATAAGGAGTACCAGTTGACTCAGGTCCTACAGTTTCTACTGTTAGATCTCGTCCCCCAGCTACATCTGTATAATCTCCAATTTCTTCATCTACAGCAAGTGCCAATAATTCTTCATAAACTTGTTTACCAAATTGCCATAATCTAACACCTTTATCTTCTTCACCTCTAACAACTACAGGTACAAAGATTCTAGTTTTAGCATCAAGCTTTTTAGCTAGAATATAATTTTCTTTATTATATTCTTCTCTAAGTTTTTGAGCAAATAAATAAATAGGGTCTTTTTCACCGAAATTAAGTGGTGAAATCATAACCTTGTTTGTGATCCCATAATAGAATTTTAATTCTTTAAATGGGTTTTTAGAATCAAACGCAGATGGTACAATTCTAACTTGTTGTTTACCTACAGTTGGCCTCCAAAAAATCTTTGTATAATCTGTTTTTTGTCCGCTTGACTGTGGTTTTTGTTGGAGTCCGTCCAACTTCTGTTTAAGTAATGATAAATCCATAATTTATAACTAATTTTAAATGTAACTCTAATATACGAACCAAAATTTGGGGAGCCAAACTATAGTTCAATAATTTTAAAAATTTTTGTATTAAGCTGATTTAGCTCATTATGCTGGGTAAGTAAAATGCAATTTCTATAATGTTGCCAATCGACTTGAAATTTAGTATCTACTACCCCACCATTAAGCTTTTTAATTAATTCATTTAAAGCATTAATAGTGTATAAAGTATTCGATTCTTTTTTTCTATGTACCAAAATGGTATTTTCAGGAATCGAACCTACATTAGCTTGTTCAACATTGTAAGTAACAACATACTCATCTTTACCAACTATTTCTAAAACGAAAAGTTTATTGTAAATTATATTGTATTTGGTTGTTATACTCTCTATCAGTGAGTCTAGACCTTCTAAATCCGTGAAGGTGCAAAAAAGTTTATTATTCAAGTCGCCTAAATTTATTTCCGTTATAACATCGTAATTCGTGTTATACGTATTAAGCGGTTTTTCCAAAGTTGTAATCATAACCTTCTATTTCTTTTATATTTAATTTATATTTTTTGAAAATTTTTCTAATATTTTCTAATAATTCGGATTCATTTTCATCGTAATCGAATAAAAAAGAATCATATGTGTATAAAACCAATTTTGTTTTATATCCCCTCAACATACAAAAAATATCCCACAATATCAAAATATTTTGAGACGTTTCTAAATTTTGAAGTACATAATTAAACAATTTTTGTGGCTTCATATCACCCAAACCTTCCTTCGTATATACAAAGTTTGAAATCGGGCATTTTATAAATCCTTTATCATTAAATTCATTCCAGGTGTTTTTTATAAACCCAGATACTCTTTTAAAGAATTCAAGTTCTTTGTAGTTTTCGAAAACCCCTCCATAGAGCTGTTTAAAAGTAAGCTCCTTCGATTTTTTATAATCCACTTTATATAAGGAAGCAAAATGAGAGTGAATATCACTAGTGGGGAAATTATAATTAACGAGGCGAGCAGCCAAACTAGGATGGTAAGCAGAAATATCAATTTCCACAAATTTAGTATTACGAGGAATAAAACTTTTCCTAGATCCATTTTCTTTATTAAGCGCGGCATAATTTACATTTTTAAATTTATTTGACGGTCTAGTTGTTGTTGTTTTTAAGTTGTACTGAGTGTGTATGTATTCACTGTCAATGGGATGGAAATATCCTTCGAAGGTAGGAATATGTACTCGTATTCCACTTCGCTCGATAGCGTTGAATACCACTGAGGTTTTACTGTTATAGAATTCATAATATTCATCTTTTTCTTTGTTTATATTGTCTTTTAGATCTCCCCAAATCATTTCACATAATTCATAATGCTTTACAATAGGGATAATTTTATTTAACTCCGGATTATCACCATGTTGTCTATAGTATAATTCATGAGTTTGTGTTGTAGGTCGTATATACGTAGTAGGTGGTACATTAATGTCATAGAGCTCTTTTAGGCAAAAATAATGTAATATTTCCTTTTTATCTCTACAATATAGCTTATCAAACTTATTTAGTATTTCGTTTATACACGTATTTGCTCCATTGAATGTTTCACTATGGTCAACACATAACATAAACCCTTTACTTGCTAATAATGGTCTAATATACACCAAAGACACACTATTTTGTGTTGGATGTAATTTATCGTTAAATGGAATTATTTCAATGAATGCTTCTTTATAACCACTATTGTAAAAACCATTTAACTGCTCTTCATTTTCAATAAGCCAGTACATAAAACCTTTTTCGCTAATATAAGAACCTTTATTTGCCCCTCCAATATTTACTAAACTTCCCTTTAAAAGATTGAGTAAAACCTATAAGATGTTCTCTTTGTTCAGTTAAGGATACTATTCCTTTATTACTAAGATATACTTCTTCTTCTTTTCCTGTTAAGTCCCAAACAATGCTAATTGGGGTGTATAGATTAGATTGAACTTCTTCATTTTTTTCAGAGAACAATTTATATTCACTTCTAGAAATTTCTATAAATTTATTTTCATTCCCTTTTTTTACAAAAAATCTTTCAAATTCTCCATTTTCATAGTCTTTATCTGTTGGGATTGTTATAGATTGGATTGGTGGTCTTGGGGCATCACCTCTATCTAACTCAAGATTTTTTGCCTTATAATAATCAACATCAATAATGTACATATTAGAACTTACTGGTTCAGAATCCTTTAATTCTATAAATGAAGTTTTATTATCTTTTAGATTTGGTGTGATTGATGATACTTCAGTAACTGAAGGAGCTAATGCTACTAAAGGAGTATTAGGTTTATCTTCAGGGTTTCTTCCTGTAAAAAATTCACCATCTGAAGTTTTGAAATAGTATCCTTCATAATCATTTTTAGAATTAAAAGGAGTAAATTCCCCTCCAGAGGTATATAAATCAGTTAATATTTGAGATTTAGGATAATACATCTATGTTAATTTTACGTTTTTACCATCATCACCTCTCATACTTTCTAAAGAACCATATTTAGTAATAGCATTTTCCACTGCTGTTTCTATTGAAAATGGATATTCAAAATGTACACTATCAGTATAATTTGAAAAATTACCCCCCCAAATTAACCCATGTTTTGAAGCTAATTTATCTATTCCATGGTTTATCCATGAAATTCTTTCTGCTTTTCTTAATACCGAACCATCAGGGGTTGTAATGTTTAAGTCTATAGCAGCGTAGTAATTATGTTTTGATCTACCAGGATCAGCATTTCTAGAATCTTCTTTTTGTAATTCTATAGATTTTTCAATACTTCTTCCTATAGCATTAATATTCATAACATACCCATCCCATTCACTAACAAATTCCCCTAGAAATTTTGAAAATGGTTCTCTAGCATCTATATTTAAAAATTCAGGAATTTTTGTTTTAGCATTTCCAGAATACCCTTTTCCTTTATAATAAACCCAAGTAGCAGTAGATTTACCTGGAGGTAGAGGGTGTGGGCCTCTTCTTATTACTGGTAAAAGTTCACCTCCAGAATTTTCTTTAATTCTTGTAATTAATTCTTTTCTATCTTCGGGGGACATTTTAGATGGTTTTACATTTGGGATAGATAAAGTATCTAAATCAGTTTCCCAAGTATTATCTTGTATTTTGTGATCTACTTTTTGAATTAAAAATTTAAGAGCTTTAGGATAATTTTGGGGTAAAAATGTGTTATTAATATTTAATTTATTGTAAATTTTAATCCCAGAAATTCCTTCTAATGTTAAATTAAACCCAACAGGAATAAATCCTATAGTATTTGATGGGCTTCTTTGATCTTGATTTTTTTCCCTATCATAAGCAATTTGTTTGATTGTACTAATATAAGCTTTATAAGAAGCTTTTCCTCTTTTAATAACTTCTTCATCAAAGAAAGGATAAACTGCGTTTTTAGGTGGGATTGGATCAAGTTTTACTTCTTCTACTACATATTTAACCAAAAATCCCTCACTTTTTGGTACTGATTTTCTTATTTTTATGTCTGATTGACCCCCAAATGCCTGGATTAGGTAAAAGGCATAGTTTTCTTGTTTAAGATTAACTAAATCATTTGATGTTACTATATTTTTATTTGCTTGAAGATATTCAAACTCTTCTTCTTGTTTTTCTATATATTGTCTAATAGATACATCTCTATATTTAATAGCAGTTTCACTAGTAATATGTCTTCTTTTATTTTTATAATATGAGTCTTTATAATATGGGGAAGGAATAGGATCATATGAATTATTTGTTACTACTGGGGTGGGAAGTCCAATTCCTACTGATCTAAATCCTTGAAAATCATAGTCAGGAAGAGCCCAAGTTGAGTTTTCATCAAACCATTCAATATACCCTTTAATTCTTTTTTCTTTAGCTTCTTTTTCTTTTTGGGATTGAGTTTTAGGACCTGTTTGTTTTTCGGTAGGGTCTACTATTTTAGGGGCAAATCTATCTCTTAATCCCTGATTCCAATATGAAAAAGCTGTTCCATCTTCTTTTGTAGAAGAACCACCAGCTGTAGTTCCTATACTAATCATTGAAGCTAAATCTGGGGTAATTTGGGTTTTAAAAGAAATATCTTTAACAAAATTAGATTGTTTTTTAGCACTATTATACCCATATACTTCTAAATCAACAATATCAGTAGCTTTATTTTCTCCAACTTCTAAAAATCCTGGAATAGGGTTTTGATCTATAATAGTAATTACTTTATCATCTTTTAAAATAGGTTCTAAATTATTTACCCCACCTAAAGCAACATTAATACCATCACATAGTTTTTGGAAAAATTTAAAAATAGTTACTTTACCATCACTACCACTACTGTTTAAACATTTACTTACAAAATCATAATTTATGTATAAATTCATTAATTTCCCATAAATTACTCCTTCATCATTAACATCTACATAAGTTCTTAGACTATTTAAATATGAGGGTTGATTTATTCCTTTTATCCCAAACCCATCAGCATCTCCTAAATCACCTAAAACATATTTAAAAACACAAATTCGAGGATCTAAAGAAATTTGATTTGGGTAATAACTTATAATATTACCATCATCACTTCTTTCTATAGATAACATTGAAGAAATTTTATCTCCACATTGTTCAATACCAGGAATTACATTATTTTCGAATACTTTTAATAATTCTCCTAATCTAATAAAATAAGAATATTGTAATTGGGCTTTAACTGTTTTAGCAAAACTGTCAATACCTTTTTGTTTTGCATTTCCTTGCCCTGATTTTGTTGCTGCATCTAGAAAATCAAAATAATTGTCACCATCCCATAATTCTTTATTATCATTTTCATATATGGTTTGAAACAAATATTTACCTATTATATTGTTTTGAGAAGCTTTTACTAAAGGAGATTCTAATAAATTTTTATCAACTTTATCCTCTATAGTAGATTTAATACTTTTTATATCAAAATCATTTATAGGTGAATTTGCTGAAAAAGATTCTACTACATCCCCAACAGTAACTAATTTTAAATCAATATCGTAACTACCATCAGCATTAAAAGTCCAAGTAAAATTTACTACTTTACCAAAAAATCCATCGTAATTACCTTCATATTTTTCTCTGTACTCTTCTATAGTACTCAACATTGTAAGTTGGTTATAACAATCTTGAGTAAACCAAACATCTTCAATTATTGTGTTTCCAGTTTCCTTAAAAGCTCCTGAATTACTAATATATTTGTCATTACCCCATTCAAGCATCATAGTAAATCCAATTCTTAAATAAAGAAGTTCTAAAATGGCAAATTGAAATTTATTATAACATTTTATTTGAATATTTGCTTCTTTAATAGAACCTCTATTTAATGATTTAGTAGTCATAGAGGTAATACCAGGCATAGGTTGTTGACCAAAGTCAGGTCCTCCTAATCCATATACTTTACTAAAATTCCAAATACTTTGGTTTTTGCTATATCCTGATCTAGATGTGTATCCTAACCCTTTACCAACTCTTTGGAAATTATCTCCACCAAATTCAGGGTTACCTTCATTATCATAACTTTCATTTTCTACTGCTCTATTTAAAAATGAGGTACCATTAAATAAAATTGTTTTTTCGGCTAAGTTTGTTCCTTTAAGTTGTGATAATATTTCATCATCTCCTAAAATCTCTTGTAGTCTAGTAAAACCATCAAATCCACTATCTTCTTCAACTATGAATTGCATACCAGAAGCTAGTTTTACCCAAGCTGTTTTATTATTTAAATATTGGAGTTGTTCAGGAGTACGTTTAGAATCATAACCTGAGTATTGATCAGCTTGCCTTCTAGCTATCTGATTAAATACATAACTTTCAAATTCTTCTCCTACTATATTACCTTTCATAACTACCTTCCATTTAATGCTTTAAATTGAGAAATCACTGATCCTATATCTTGTGGGATTCTAATTTGTCTGCCTTCTGGAATGTAATAAGAATTTTGGGGTAAATCACTGTTTGCCATAGAAATTATCCACCATAAAGAAGAATCACTATAATATTGTTCAGCAAGTAAATCAAATCTATCTCCTTGTGTAGTGTAAACATAAATATCTCCTAAAGATAGAGGAATTCTTGGGTACTTAGTAGTACCGTAATAATTTCTATTTTTAGAATCTTTTAATATTTTTGTTTCTTGATATCTTTTCATTAGTCAATTCCGTTAAATTTACCGGTATAGTTATTATTAAAACCATTATCAAGGGCTATATATCTTTCTTTTCCAAAAGATCTTAATGTACCATTTTTATCAAATGTATTACTTTGTACTTTAGGAGTAAATTCATGTATCGGAATAAAGTTAAATCCTGATACTTTAATTATATGAGGCATTTCTTTTACCGATTTATCAGATTTAATTTTATTACTTCCCGCTCCTACTGTACTTTCAGGGTTAGTTGGTATTGCTATTTCCCAAGGGCTTTCTTCAGGCACACTAAAAGATAAACCAGTAATAATTCCTGGTTGTTCATATAAGTATCCACCTACTGTTAAGGTAGCTAAATTACCTCTCATATACCCAATGGATTTTGAATAGTCTGGGGCTAAACTTGAAGCCAAATAATTCAATTTTTGATACATTGGAATTAATTCCTGTTTAGATTGGGCTACTACTGTCCAACCTAGAGAAATTTTTCTATCAAATCCATTATATCTGTAAAAATTTTCTCCCCTACCCATAAATTTATCAGATGACCAATCTGCAGTATAATCATCACTCATTGAATCTAAAAATGCCCTAAAATGTATAAATACTTTTTGTGAAGGATTATCATTTTGAATGATACCAATTCTAAATTTAACTAAATCATTTTTTTCCTTATCTTGAGTTACTACTCCGGATTTATATAATCTAGAAGAATTTATTTTATCTAAAGGGCCTATTACATCTCCATTTAAATCTTTTTTACCTACTTGATAATTAGATACATTACCTTTTCTACCAGGATGACCTAAATTAACCCTTTGTTCAATATTACTATCTTTATAACTTAAACTAATAGTACCTTTTCTATAATCCTCTGCTATTGTGGGATTTCCTTTGTTAGATTCTCTATTAAGTATATCATCACTAACAGTAAAAGATTCTGGGTTGAGTTTTAATTTACCATTACTAAGCCAACTTTCTTTAAATACATTTATGTGCTTGGTTATTAATTTAGGATTTGATGCATATTTTACAGAAGCACCTAATCTAAGAAATTGGTCATTATTTATTTTTTCTTGAGCTTCTGGATCTGAAACCGTGGGGGAAACTGAACGAAATGGGATTATATCAGTTTTTCCTGTGGTTCCTACTATAAATTGACCAGGATTAAAACTAAAATTACTTCCAAATGGATCTGTGTTTTGGGTAATATTAAGACTATTATTAAATCCAAACCCATTATCTTGGAAAGCAGCTTTAGTACTCCAACTAACTTTAGATGGGGTATAATTTCTATTTAATGATGTATTTTGATCATTAAATCTTCTTATTGAAGTTCTACCTATACCTAATTTAGAACCTGGACCTCCTCTGTAAGTATATAAAGTTGTTTTATTTGTATTTAATACGTTTTTCTTAAAATACTCTAATCTACTTTCATAATCTTCCTCTTTTCTTCTTGAGG